>Ga0233447_1001438_pt1 | contig 19729 bp, 21 predicted proteins | sample SI_124_October20_3_FD_183014 | JGI IMG/M metagenome (GOLD analysis project Ga0233447, IMG submission 183014) | Seawater microbial communities from Saanich Inlet, British Columbia, Canada - SI_124_October2016_135_MG | ecosystem: Environmental > Aquatic > Marine > Inlet | place: Canada: British...
TTTGGCTGCTAATGCTCCACTTGATGCTATGGATACACGTGCACAGTGCAACCATTGGGCCCTTCATCGTAAAACAGAGCTGCCAATCCATTTAACTAAGCCCAAAAATGACATATACCCTTTGTTTTACGAAGTCCCGTCAATTGGAGTTTATAATGGCGCCAAATATCGTTTTGGAAAAAGGATTTTATCAGTACGCATGGATCCTGCAATGATGCGACTTGCTCCGGAGACAGTACAAAAAACTGTTGGATATGTTCCTATGCCGGCTGAAGCCGAAGCCGGTGAAGAAGCTGTCGCTGTTCCTGCATCTCCGCCTATAATATTATTTTTTGTAATTGAAGGCGTTGAAAACTTGGAAACAGGTACATTTAATATTCTTTTCCATGGTCTTCTCGCTTATTTCTATTCGCCAGATGCTGATAATTTTGCTGAGAACATTCTGATGGGACTGTTTGACTTAAGAGGGATAAGAGTAATAGATTTAGCTGAAGAAACACTTACTCCACTTAATGTTAATTGTCATGGTGACGGTGCTTGCTCTCCTAATAACGCAAAATTTAAAGTTATCAGACCAATATCTACCTTTTGGACTGTAGGCACACATGAAGGCAAGGTGAGTGGCGAAGGAGAAGGTATTGAAATGAGTGTGGTCACCTATCATTTGCTCATAAATAATCCAGTACTAGAAGAAGATATTAAAAGAAGAATAGCAGAACTTTCTCCACCAGGTTTAGAGGGCGATCAACCAGAGATATTTAATGAATTGATGTATCACAGGCTCCTCCCAGCTGCTATCGCTGAATTTGATATAGCTAATGATGAAGATGTCCCCGATGAAGGTGATAGAAATTTAATGCAGAAATGGATAGACTTACTATATGCAATGCATCATTTAGTCGATCCTAAGCCATCCGATTGACTCGATTATAAAGTTGGTAATTCTCTATGGCATAAGCAATATGGAACTATGAAATTAATCACTGGACGAGGGTATTTTTATCTTTCAATATTGACTATTCATTCTCTGAGGCTATTATCACACTTAACAATATTTCACCACTTTTCTCAATTTGAAAAATTAAGGAAGTTTTATAGATTTGATCGTGCGGAAAGACTTCTGCCTAGCAAATCTAGGTTAAAATAATATGCATGAGGAAGATACAATTGCGGCAATTTGTTCTGGAGTAGGTTCTTCAGTTACTATTGTAAGAATTTCTGGAAAAACGTCTCTTGAAGTTGGGAACAAAGTTTGGACATCAAAAAGGAAAAAGCTTTGTTTTGACAACAGAAGAACCCTTATGTTTGGACGCATATATCCCAACAATGACCCTGTAGGAGAACCTGTTTTGGCTGTATATATGCCTGGCCCTAACAGCTATACTGGAGAAGATGTTGTTGAGATTCATGCGCACGGCGGTTCTTTTAATTCGCAACGCATACTTGAAGAAATAATAAATAATGGAGCAACGCAAGCCAAACCAGGAGAATTTACATTCAGGGCTTTTATTAATGGCAAGCTTGATCTAACACAGGCTGAAGCCGTTTCCGATCTCATCACGGCAAATAGTAATATGGCTATTCATCTGGCGGAACGTCAGATGGATGGCATTCTTGGACATAAGATTGCCAAAATCAGAAATGAATTAATAGAAATATTAGTGGAATGTGAATCCAGATTAGATTTTCCCGAAGAAGAACTTGATTTTGTACCTGTCAAAGAGCATTTAATTCAACTTTCTAAGATTAATGTTAAAATTGAACAATTGTATAATACAAGAAAAGAAGGTGCTGTGCTACGGGATGGTATAAGGGTTGTAATTGCCGGGCGCCCTAATGCAGGAAAATCATCTCTGCTTAATCTGCTTTTGGGATATGATAGAGCAATTACAACATCAATTCCAGGAACAACACGTGATACACTTGAAGAATTTGCAAATGTTCGCGGCATCCCAGTAAAATTGATTGATACGGCAGGAATTAGAAAATCTGAAAACTTGATAGAAGAAATTGGTATAAAAAGATCACTGTCTTCATTGAAACGTTCACAGGTTACAATATGGCTGCTCGATGCTTCCAAAGATTTGAGCAAAGAACTTGAGGAGATGAAAAAACATCTGAAAGATGTTAAAAATGTAATTGCAACATGGAATAAAATTGACCAGGTTGCAGATCCTGAAAAATTACCGGGCTCTCTCTTTCCAACTGTTAAAATTTCAGTGACTGAAAAAGTTGGAATCGACAAGTTTTTAAATATGTTTGAAAAGCTGGTCTGGGAACATCCACACACAGATGAACCTGAAATAGCTGTTTCTGCAAGGCATGCGGAATTGTTACTTCAATCATTAAAATTGCTCCCTGATATTGTAGGTACGTTATCTGAAGAAAACTGGGAGTTAGCAGCAATAAACTTGAAGACAGCAGTTTCCGCACTAGGAAACATTATAGGAAAAGAAGCTGATCTTGATATATACGAAACAATATTTAGCAAATTCTGTATTGGTAAATAAACGAGCCCGAAGCGATTATTTATTACCTTTTGAGGTATATATTTTGCTGATATTTCATTGTAAACCAATATTTGAAGTATACAACTAAATGTAAAACTTGATAAAAAAATTAAATAAAGTTAATTCGAAAGGTGTTGTTTCATGAACTTAGAAAATGAAAAAAAAATGTTAGAAGCAATTTTTGAATACCTTGCTACTACTGGAGTTGAGATTGGCGATAATAAATTTGCAATTGAAACATTTCAAGCGAATAATTGTAATGTAACAGATGACCTTTTTGTAAAAATACCAGTTGATGTTGCCAGACAGGCTCTTTCTAATGTTCCATCTTCTTTTAAATGGTGGAACAGAGCTGGGGATGACTATATAGAATATGGTAAAAAAGATAAAAAATATGTTATAGGCGATATGAGGGCTCCTGCTTATTTCAACCCAGCCACAAAAACTGTTGAACCAGCAACTAGCGAAGCATTAATCGATTCAGTTAAACTAATGAACTATTTGCCTCATGTTGATATCAACGGAAATATAATCGCCACAGATAACTATAATTTAGATAGCGCAAATGTTATCTGTAACACTAATATGCCTATGATGCTCGGAGCAGGAAACAGTCATATTGAAATGGAAAATTTAATAAAAATGGCACTCGTGGTCAGAGAAAGTAAAGAAAAACTTAGTGAAAAGCCATTTATAGTACCCATAATAAGTGGATTAATGTTAAAATGGCCTTCTTTTGTTCTTGATCAAGTACGTCTTTGTGTTGAATACGGCATTCCATTCTTTTCTACTACAATGCCTGTAGGTGGTGTTTCGGGACCTGTGACAATCCCAGGCAATATATTACTTGGTGTAGCTACAACATTATTTGGTATTATCCTTGCTCAGTTAGCTAAGCCGGGTCTTCCATGTGTTGATATGTATCACTCTACCTATATGGATCAAGCAAATGGCAAAGTTGGTGGAATGCCTGAAAATGGTATTGGGGAAGAACTTAGGATATCAATGCTCAATAATCTCCTTGGCATACCGACTTGTGATGGAACTACGCCTTGTTCTAATTCACTATCATTTAACCAGGATGCAGTTTTTGAAATAACATATAATTTTAGAGATTCATATCTAGGTATAACTGATGGTTATTGGGGCATCGGTGCTATTGAAACCGGATTAATTTATTCTCCTCACGCTCTAATATTTGTTAACGAGCTAATCGATATGGCTCAAAAAGAACTTACTCCTATTGAAATTAATTCTACAACGCTACCATTAGACTTAATAAAAGAAATTAAAGGGGGAATCTATATAGCAGAAGATCATACTCTTCAAAATATGAATAAATACTTATGGAGGGGGAAATTTTATCATCTTGGAAAGACTGATCCTTCATTAGACATATTTGATAGATTGGATAACGCATATTTTGAGATTATGAATAACGCTAAGTTAGATAAAATTGACGAAGAAAAACAACAGGAGATAATGAGAATAGCAAACGAAGCAAAATGAAATGATAACAATCAATATTCTATGCCTGCCACATAAATAATTTGGCAAAGGAGTTTTGAAATGGAAAATAATGATGTACTATCTCAATCAATTTGTGAAGGAAATAAAGAGCAAGTAATATCTGCTATTAAGGAAAAAATTAAGGAGAATGTTAACCCCCTAAAAATATTAAATGAAATTATGATTCCAGCCATGAAAGAAGTTGGAGGAAGGTATTCTAGGAATGAAATATTTCTTCCGGAAATGCTTTATTCAGCAAAAGCTATGCAGAATGGAATAAAAATATTAGAACCATTACTTATAAAGCAAGGGTATAAATCTAGGGGAAAATTAGCAATAGGAACAGTTCAAGGAGATTTACATGATATAGGTAAAAATATTGTTGTAGTAATGCTGAAAGGTGCTGGATATGAAGTTCTCGACCTTGGTATAGATTGTAGCTTAGAGAAATATGTAACAGCAATAAAAAATGGTGCTCAAGTCATACTTTGCAGTGCTTTATTAACAACAACTATGCCAAGAATGAAAGAAGTTGTAGATTATTGCAAAAAGAATTACCCAGACATTAAAATTGTAGTTGGAGGTGCACCTGTATCAGAAAGTTTTGCTGAAGAGATCAATGCCGATGCTTATGGTGAAAATGCTAGCTGTGCTTCTGAAATTATTGATGGATTCTTCAAAATCGGAATGTAATATATAACTTACAATGTGGGTTCAGGGTTATTTTTTCGGAAGAACAACTTGATTAGGAGTCAAACAATAATGGATACCGGTTCATCAATGAAATACAAAGTTGGTTTGATACTTCTTACTTTAGGTTTTATCATGCCTCTGTTCGCATTTACTGTCCCATTTCTCGGGTTTTCCACGTCTGCAACAGCTTTTATTGCAGGTGTTTTTATTGTTGGAGGTCCGGAATTATGTTTTTTTATTGGGATAGTTCTTGCAGGGAAAGAGGCTGTTAAACTTGTAAAACAAAGGTTATTAAAACCCGCCGGTATAGTAAGGTACAGGCTAGGATTAGTTTTGTTTATTATTAGTATATTAATAAACTGGGTTGCTGCTTATCTTGAAGTAACAAAAGTATTTTTCATTAATCTTCATAGCCAACTTTATATAATGGCAAGTTTTGATTTACTGTTATTGCTTAGTGTATTTTTAATGGGACCCGAATTCTTTATTAAATTTAAAAACATCTTTATATGGGAAGGACTAAAAAAAACTGAAAATTAATTTGCAAGAGGATATAAAGGAAATATTATGACAGGCAAAGAACGAATAGTTAATCTTTTAAAGAAAGAAAAAGTTGATCAGGTGCCATGGGTTCCTTTCGCAGGAGTACACGCAGGCAAACTTAAAGGTTATACTGCAAAGGAAGTATTACTGGATAAAGACAAGCTAGTTGAATCTCTTCTAGAGGTAAAAAAAATATATCAGCCAGATGGTATGCCTGTTATTTTTGATTTACAGGTTGAAGCTGAAATTTTAGGCTGTGAACTTTTATGGTCAGACAACAATCCGCCTTCAGTTAAAACACATCCTCTTGAAAAGACAAAAGATGTTCCGTGTCTATGCACTGTTCCGTCAAAAAGTGATGGAAGAAGCAAAAGAAAAAATAGGTAGGGATACAGCTTTATATGGATTAATTACTGGGCCTTTTACTTTGGCTTCTCATCTAAGAGGGCAGGAGTTCTTCATTGTCTGTCCATTAGTATCCCAGATTTCTCCAAAACATTTTAACCAGTTATTGTTTGAATCTTATAAAGAAATATTTGACTATATTCGCAGTAAGGGTGCTTTATCTTCATTTTTTTTGTGTGGTAATGCTACACCAAATATTGAATCTATGTGCAAAACAAATCCTTATTCAGTTTCAGTGGATAAAAATGTAGATCTAGCTAGTGCTAAAGAGATAACAGACCGGCATGACATAGTAATCGGGGGGAATATTCCACTTACTACTGTAATGCTTTATGGTACACAGCAGGACAATATGAAATATATTGTTGATTTGCTATAATGTGACTCATGAAAGGCTGATAATTGCTCCTGGTTTGCGATATGCCGTATGATCTTCCTATTGAAAGCAGTATTGCGATACAGCAGGCTATACGTCAAACAGAGAATGTAAGGAAGATGTTGAAGAATTATACTACATCAGCAAGTGATAAAATAGAAATAAAGCTGCCGGATTATGATAACCTTAAGAAACCTTTTATTGAGGTTTTTACATTGGATTCAATTTCATGTGCTGCCTGTACATATATGATGAGTGCGGCTCATGATGCTAAAAAGCATTTTGGAGATGATATTGATATTATAGAATATAAATTTACTGAAAAAGAATCTATAGCACGCTGTAAAGTTATGGGGGTAGGGAATCTACCAAGCATGTATATAAATGGTAAATATAGCATATAAGTCTATTATTCCTGGTAGACAAGAATTATTTGCAAAGATTGAAGAGAGCGTGACGCAATACTAAATTTCTAAAAATCGATTGTGGCATCTATATGATAGATATTTATCTTATTACAGGTTTTTTAGGTTCCGGTAAAACCACCCTTATGAAAAACTTGATGCGAATGTTTAAAAATGACAAAGTTGCTATGATTGTAAACGAATTTGGTCAGGAAGGTGTGGATGGTTCTGTTCTCAAAAAAGAAGGCATGGTAATTGATGAAATCATTGACGGATCTATTTTCTGTGTTTGTAGAACAGATAAATTTATAGAATCTATATTAAAAACAAAAGAGCTGGATGTAGATTACCTGATTGTAGAAAGTTCAGGATTAGCAGATCCTTTCGGAATGCCGGCTGTCATGGAAGTGCTTAATAAATTAGCACCAATGAACTTTCATTATAGTGGTTCTGTCTGTTTGGTTGATGCAAATATTTTTTTTAAAGTTTATGACATGGCATCGACAGTCACACAACAAATTCAGGAAGCTGATTTGCTAATAATAAACAAAACAGATATTTCAACTCTATATAAAATTGAAGAAATAGAAAAAACACTTCGGCAGTTAAATACTTATGCTGAGATTATAAAAACATCTTTTTCACGTGTCCCTGATACTAATATGATATATTCATTACAGTGGCATAATCCGGATATGAAAGGAATAATAATAACAAAAACGGTTTGGGTTAGTAAATTTGTATTAAAATTTGATATGATTCCAATAGAACAATTAGTAGATTGGTTAAGAGAATGGTCAGAAGATGTATATAGGATTAAAGGATTCTGTGGTATAAATAATAGGCAGTACTATATTCAGGCTGTAGGAAAAAATATTGTAGTCTCTGATTTTTATGATGAAAGAAAAGAAAATTTTCTGGTTGTGTTAGGACCGGCTCGTGACAATATAAAGGAGAACATTAGAAATAGCTGGTTCAATCGATTTAAAACTAATATTCAAATCAACGTTTACAGTTCAAAGTAATTTATTACCTGAATAATTCAGGTTTCACTATTTAAAAAAACAAAGTTCTTGCAATGTATCTTATTTCTAGATCTAGAATAGATGACAAACATACATGAAAATTGCTTAATTCATACCGTTTGGTTCGAGAGCTTTGAGAAATGCAGGGTTATTGAAAAGGCTGTCGATCGCCTTTTGACAGTTTTCATTAAAGATAACATTTGATCCCTTAATTGCTTCTTTTGTAAAACTGCGGGACCAGGTTTGAAAGAAAAGGCTGTCCTTTTGGCTGACATTGTTACTTAAAAACTGTAAGGGCTCCCTTAGCTCAACAATAATGAGCAGATCGGATGCATATTCATCTTTGAGTCTTATGCTGCGCTGTAGGAGACTAAAAGGTTCCAGTACTCGAGTCACTTTGAGAAGTTCTGATGCAGGTGTAGTAGAGTTTTGTGCTACAACTTTGTAACCGTGCTTGGTAAGTGCCTCTTCTAAAAGCTTTTGAAGCTTTCCCAGAGGTTTAACCTGAGTGACATTGAACAGTGATTGATTTTTGGGGGTTGAGAAGATACTTCCTCCGGATTCAAGCGGAGGACTGAGTATGCCTGTTGCCAAACTGCGGTCTTTGTCTGCTGCAATACTCGGAGTTGTCTGCATTCTTTGGGCCAGACAGATAGAGGATTTGTCGTATGATAAATTCTGTGTAGTATATGCAGGGAGCTGAACAAGGTCATCTTTTGTAAGTTTGGTACGGCATCCCTGAAAAAAAGAGGCAGCTATTACGACAATGAATAAAAATATGTATTTTTTCATTAATTTGTTCCTTTCTTCTTTGCTAGCATACCTTTATTGAAGTTAGTATAGTTTGACTTCCAGGCTTTTAAGCGTTCTGTGGCAGGGTAACTGCCCTTTTCGCTATTTTGCTCTATATAGTAAAGGACTTTTTTAGGCCAAATGCCATCTTTTACTTTGTGTTTTCTGTAAAGTTCATCGGTTGCTTGTCTCACCTGAGTCTCCGTAAAAACAGCTGAACTGCCTGAATTAAGAACGAGTTGAATAAAGGCTATTGGATAGTCTAGAAGTTCCTGGTAACGGTTTTTTAGCGGTTCAGCACCTAAGTCATGCAAAACAACCTGGCAGATATTCAGCGCTACAGCAGGATTAATATCAACGGTAAATGAATAATTTGCTATAAATTCTGACTTCTTAAATGCAAGTATCTTAAGATTGTTTTCACCTGATGGCAGATTTATGGGTATCAGAATAAATTCATCCGGAAGATTCTTCCAATGTCTGATATCAGCCTCCGGATTCATAGCGTAACTTACACCGTGTGCAACCAAACCGGCAGTCAGCATTCCAATTCCTACATATGGATTGATAGCTGCCGTTGCTGCACCTGCTCCTATCAACGCACTACCTACACTCTTCGTTCCATGTTTTATAGAGGCCTTCTGGTCAAGAATATTGTCCATAAGACGTCCTCCCCTTGTCGTTGCCTGGAAACTTATATCGCCTAGACCTTTGTAGGAGTCTATATATGTATCCTCAAAAACTACAGCAAAAGAGTCGCTTGAACTTGTCCCGGATCTGATCATCCGTTTTTCTTTATATTCTCCTTCAGCTGACTGTGTGGGGCCAAATCCGACCCAGAATACTAACAGAGCATTAAAGTCACCAGTAAGCGCTTTCATTGCTCCAGGAGGGCTTTTTGCCTGATTGTCATGTGCCTTAAAGGCAGCATCAGTCATGCGGTCTGCGTCTTCACTGTTACCGCGCAGCCTGTGACATATCGCAGCAATAAACTGCAGCATGCCATAATCTGAATTGTAATTTTCAGAACTGTCAGCATCGTGAAGAAGGCCGCTCTTGCAGCTGGCAAGGGCATTATCAACATCGCCCTCATTGAGAAAGAGAAGAGCAAGAATTGCGTAAAGTGAAGAACGTTCGTATGGGTCTCCCTTATATATTTTTTTGAGCTCACCTCCAAAAAGACTTGCAGCCTCCTCTTCAGATTCAGTGTCAAATAGAATTTCTACTTGGGCCTGAGCCTGCATGAGTGTTTTTCTAGCTTCGAGATCGCGCCCTTGAGCGATATAAACTGCTCCCAGCTCGGCAAGATAGAGGGAACGACTGACTGTATTCTCACGTGAGAGTTCCTTGAGAATCTTTTCAGCTTCTTTATAACGGCCTTGATGGAAGACTAGAGCTGCTTCCCTTGAACGCATTTCCATCTCTTTAAGTTCTGCTTCCGACTTTACAGTGATAGTGCTCGGAGTACTTGCGCACCCTGCTAAAAGTAACAGGCAGAGCACCAAAACTAAAGATACCATGGATGTACCCATTTTCTCAAATCGCATCGTAACCGTTCCTTATAGGCTGATTATTATTGAAGCGGCACTACTTGTGATAGAACTACCTGATAACTTTTAGCCGACTTGACTGGGCATACAAAACGAGCAGCCACGATCTGGCCGCGTTTGATTACAAATTTCCTATCGTTTGTGCTATATATCGGAGTACTTGAAGGCCCATGTCCCTGCTGCGATGTTTTATAAAAATTAGCCTTAGCCATAATTACGATTTTGTTTGGCGCAGAGTTAAGAAAGTTATACCAGCTGACTGAACCGCGGTTGCGAATACCCATTTCCACAACCATCTGTCCTGCTTTATTCACATACCTTTGGCTATAGGTTATTTCGATGTAGTTACTAAGAGACCTAGTCCCGAAGAAGATAGTGTAATCCTGCGGTCTGACGAAGACAGCGCTGCCTTCAGAGCTAAGTTCATCTTGGCTGGCGCCGGGGATTCCATCTACTGATGTGCATGCTGAAGGTAGAAATGCAAGTAACGGCAAAGTCACAAATGCAACTATATATTTGAAAATAAGTTTTTTCATGATTTTATGTTCCTTTGTTGTTTATTGATAAACTATACCGGCACTAGTCATACGCTTGGTTTCATATGTATCTTCCCAAAGAGTTTCGTTGCTCTCGGGGTCTGTTAAACGAACCGAGATTAGCAGATAGTCGGAGGCTGTGCCTTTGTTGCGCTGTGACATTCCACTAATTTCTCCTGAGAGGATGAAGTTAGCTAATTGAAGATTTTGGGTTATTTTGCGGTCGAGGAGAAAAGTTTTTTCATAGACAGCAACCTTGCTCTGTGGTTTGACAAGCATAACAGTGAAACGTTTGTTTACGTTAGGGTTTGCACGTAACGCCGGGTTGCGCATAAGTTTAACAAGCTCTGATTCACGCTGGAACATGGGGTTGTTAATGAACTGTCCGCTCACATTACTAGTATCAGGTACGCGGCCGTCAGTAAGGTCAAGTGATTCTCCTCTTGCAATACGGTTCTCTATGACCTCAATATAGTTTGTTAGGTTGACTATTCCAACTGATTTCATGCTCTCCGGAACAAACTGTCCGGTAAGGTAGTAGTCCGTCCCTTTGGTAGCACCAGGCATAAGGAACTGAATTTTACCATCAGCAGCCTCTACTATTTCGTTACGTAACATGGCTGAAAAACTGTTACCATTCATATTTACAAGATTCGTGTTGATGACCGGAATAACAGCTATTTTAACAGGTTTTTTTGAATTTTTTACAAGGTTGCTTTCAGCTATTTCTACACCCAGCTTCTTCAATTTTTGACGCACAACCTCTTCCTGACGGTTAACAATCATGTTTCTACGGACAGCTTGAACTCTTCTATTCTGTGACATAAATCGGATTTTGCCGTCACCATATTTATTTAGGGACTGGCGCAGTCGTTGCATAAAAATACTGCTGTCCATTGGAAAGCGGGAATTGTTTTTGAAACCTGCGACTGCAATGCGAACTATACCGGCGCTGTCTGATACTTCAGGTAATGCTAATATTTGAGGACACATTTCAGAAGCAATGGTTCTTACATCACCACTAGTGATGGCACTGCCCATGGGATCATCGTCAGGATTTATATCTACACTTTTACTTACTGTAGGCGAAATACAGCCGGAAAGTAGGGAAACTGCAATGAGAGTCGCTGTAAAATATAATTCGTTTCGCATAAGACTTCCTCCAATACTGTGTTAATAACCTTAAACGGTTTTATTTATCGCATTTTTTATAAATCTCGTCTGTTTGATAAAGAAATAAAAATCTATTTTATTATAGGTTAGTAATATAGAAATGTCAATAAGATTTTTCAATTCATTCTTTGCTGTAGTATCAAGCTGTTAATGATTTTTTATCAGTACAAATATCTATTGATTATAAGTTGTTTTTCTTGGATTCAGCTATAATGCATAGCATTTCATACATGAGATTAGCCCCAAGCAATGAAGTAGTGTGACCATGATCTAGGATAGGTGAAACCTCTACAAGGTCAGCACCCACAATATTTAAGCCTCTGCATCCCCTTATTAGCTTTATTGCTTCTAAAGATGTGAAACCGCCAACTTCGGGAGTTCCAGTCCCGGGAGCAAACGCTGGATCAACCGCATCTATATCAAAACTTAAGTATGTGGGCTTGTCTTTTACAACAGCTCTAATTTTTGATATTAAAGTATCGATTCCAATATCATAACATTCTTCAATATGAAAAACATGCATGCCTGATTTATATGAAAAATCCCATAATTCTTCAGCAGAACCTCTAATACCTACTTGAACCGTTGATTTAGGGTCTATTGAATTATCTAGTACTGCATTCTTAAAAGGTGCGCCATGATGAAAGTTGCTTTTTCCAAGTTCACCATAGGTATCACAATGCGAATCAAAATGGATAAGAGCAAGTGGTTGTTCTTCTCCTAAAGCCTTTAGTATAGGGTGTGTGATTGAATGATCTCCACCTGCAGTAATGGGGATGATATTACTTTTTTTAAGTTTTCTATAATAATTATAAATTTCATTGTGTGCTTTTTCTATATCAAAAAAAGATTCGAAGGGTACATCACCGAGATCAGCAATTTTGCATAACTCAAAAGGTTTGATTTTGTTGAAATTAGGTTTACCAAATTTGGTAGAAATATCTCTAAGTGATTTAGGTCCTAATCTTGTGCCGGGAGAGGAAGTAGTTCCCAAGTCAAAAGTAACACCTATAAATCCTATATCAATATCATTTTTTATTTCAGATAAAGGAGATCGCATAAAAGTTGATATTCCTTCAAATTCTCGCGTCATTGTTGACATTTTTTTCTCTTCTATTTTAAAGGTTTAATCAGTTAATATGCAACAAGGTTAAATTCCTTGCTGCTTATTCAAGATGTTTGCTTTTCTGAAAGTTTTTTTTAATCTTCTATTTGCCATATGATACCAGGGACAAGTTTTTTCCAGGAGTCTGGAAATATAATAAAGAATACTCTTTTTCTTACAATTTTGGGTATATTTGCACATCCAGCAATTGGCGCAAAATTTTACTGCATTATGTGTGTTTTTTATTTTTCTTGTTAACCATTTATTCTTTTTATTTCTATAGCATATATTCCATTTTTGATAGCATCAAAAAAGATATTTTGTATTCCGATAAAGTGAGTATTGCCTTTGCTGTATTCTATTTTGGTTTCTTTGTTCGAAATTTTAATTATAATCCCATTATTGTTAAATTTCATTTCAGCTATAGTACTTCCCATTCTGCTATATCACCATCTATTTTGTTAAAAATAGGATGAGGTTTTATTGTTTTAACCTTACTTAACTGGATGTAAAGTTTAGGATTTCTCTTTTCCAGTTTGTTTAACAGATGGTTAAATTCATACTCCAACTGTCTGTTTGTAACAAAAAAAATTTCTTTGCACTTTCTTTTTACAATTTTAGTTTTGTCAAATTTATAACCTCTATTTTCTGCTTCATTAAATATTGCTTGCAAATAGTTAGCAATGGTTCCAATAGGGTCTACTGTATTTTTAAAACGTGTTAATTGAGGATGATTTTTATAACCCTTAGTCTTACCTTGTAAGACTTTTTGAGCTAAAAGGCTCTCTCGCCATAGGGACACAAGACCTACTTTATCTAAATAAACTGGATGTATTGACCAAAGTCGCATATTGCTCCATTAAAAATGTAACATTTTATTAATCTTGCTTAACAAAAATTAGATTGTCAGTATTAAAACCTAACTTTTTTGTTTTTTTGTATCATATGTTATTTTTACAACCTCTAAATGGCCGGTGGCTCCATGGCATATATCCTCGTATGAGGGATTATTAAGAGACCCTCCCATATAGCCTGATACTGCAGAAATAATTCCATCTGTATGCTCAAAAAAATATTCTACTCCCCAAAAACATCCGCCTGCAAAATAGGCTTTTGCTATATGATTTTTTTCTTTTGCTGAAAGTATGTTGTACGATTTCTTATTCATTATTTATGATTCGAGTATGGATATAAATTTTTTACACTGGAGTAAGTTCTGAGCATTATTCCAATCTTGTTCCTTATTAATATCGAGCGATGTTAATGCATCAAATTCATATAAATAAGGTCTTTTCCCAAAATGATAAGAGTATTGCCTTGCAGTCTGTGATTTCAATATAAAAACTCCAGCTTTAACTACGTATAATGGAGTTAATAATTCTGATCCTATATGTCCGCTGCCATAATTATAGTTAAATGGCATTCCACTTTGATCAACCAAGTGTTTTTGTATTTTTTCTACGGCAATCAAACTATCTATTTTGCTGTTGCCTATTTCAATGAATTTAGCAAACATTGAATGTATGTTTTTACCATTTATAAATGGTGTTGTGACACATACTCGCATCATATTTTTTGTTGAAACATGACTTGTCATAAACTTAAAGTCCTGTGAAAAAATTCCGCTCATTTTTCCTACAATTACTTCTATTTGAAATGCAATATTTTTTGCTGTTTTTTTAATAATCAATGCCGCCTCGCATATATCTGTAATTACTAATATTCTGCACCCTGTAAAGTAATGCGATAACTGAATTAGTTTAATTTCTAACAAACTTTTTTCTTTATAAAAAGGACGGAAATTTTTATTGGGACATCTCTTTGATATACCTTTTATAGGTATTATTATTGTTAAGTTCTTTATATTTTTAGGCATTTTTAATTTTCCTTTGTAATATTATGGCTTAACTTTAAAATTAACTCAAAAACAACTGCAAAATTTAGATTTATTATACTTCAAGAGGTAATAAATAATCGTTTCCCACGTCGCCTTATAGTTCTATGATGGACGCAGTCGGTTCGCTGCCTTTTGAGGTTAAAACGTAAACTTTAAAAGTGTCAGTTATGAACACGTTTATTATAAGGTTGCATAACAATAAGTTGGTTCAAGTATTTTTTTTAAAGGACATGCCATCTATAAATTCATTTTGAAAATCAGGATGAGTTGAGATTTCAATATGCCTGGTATTTGAAGTATAGTATTCTATATCATCGTTAATTATATTTTTATTACACAGAACCATTTTAGCACCTTCTCCGGCCGCATTGCCAATAGATATCACTTTATCTAAGGAGACATCCGGGAACAAACCTATACCATGGGCATGTTCTTTGTCTATAAAATTTCCAAAAGCACCAGCTAAAAGAATTTTGTTAATTTCATTATATTTTATTTCAGCCAGTTTTAGGAGTATATTTATACCACTTTTGATGGCACTTTTTGAAAGTTGTATCTCACGTATATCTTTTTGAGTGACGGCAATAGCGATTTTATTATCAGTTTCATTTTCATAAGCTATTATTACTTCTTTAATTCCATCGTTTACAACTATTCTACGGCTTAGTCTTTTGTTGGATATTTTCTCCGGATCTACAATGTTTCCGGATTCAGAAATAATACCTGCTTTTAAAAAGGTACTAATTATGTCTATTAACCCTGAACCACAGATGCCTTTGGGAGGCTGGTTATTAATAGTAGTATAGTGAATATCATTATCCTTGATTCCAGCCGAGTTAATAGCCCCATTAAAAGCTTGCATTCCATTTTTTATTCTAGCACCTTCGAATGCCGGACCTGCCGCAGTCGAGCAAGCTAATATCTCTTTAGGTGTGGAAAGCACTATTTCACCATTTGTTCCTAGGTCTATTAAAAGAGTGTTTCCTTCGGTGTTTTTTAAATCTACAGCTATCATGCCACCTATTATGTCAGACCCGACAAAACCTCCTATGCTAGGGAGGAATATAACCTTGCCGTTCGGGTTAATACTATCAATGTCAGCTGATCGTGCATTTAGTGTAATCATCTTTTTAGTTACAGGATTAAATGGTAACACTGAAAGGCTAACAGGATTTAGCTCTAAAAACAAATGATTCATGACTGTATTGCCAACTAAAATACATTCATATATATGCTTTGCATCAACCTTTACTTTTTCGCAAACTTTTTTAATTATAGTATTTATGCCATTTTTAATTGTTTTGTTTAAAGTTTTTAAGCCGTCTTTATTTTCTATGCAGTAGTTTATTCTTGAAATCACATCGGCTCCGTATCCCGTTTGTGGATTTTGTAAAGACTGAATGCCGATTTGTCTGCCTGTGTTCAGATCTATCATATAACAGGCTATGGTAGTTGTTCCAATATCAATCGCTACACCGTATTTAGTTTTTTCAGTGTTCCTATTTTCCACGTCAATAAGTTCGCTACCATACAGTGTTGCGGTCACTTCTTTTGAACAGTCAACCGTACCTGATATCAGCTTAAGGATATCAAGACCAACATCTACATTGCAGTCAGGGATTTTGGCCAATATGCACTCTATAATAGAAGAACTATGCTTAAGTGAAGGAAGTTCCGGTTTGACAACAACTTTCGATATTGGACTGTTAATATTGTATTGTTTTCTTGTTTTTATGTATTCTTTAGAATTATTAACCTCATTATTTTCTATTAAATCAATCTCTCCTTCACTGTTAAGATAGGTTTTGCATGCTAACCTAATACCTTCATTGATTTCATCATGGGACAAATATTTTCTTTCCTCATCAGTTAAACAGTTGACATCTCCATTTACTTTTACTTTACATTTTCCGCAGATCCCATTTCCTCCGCATGGAGCGTAAATCTCAAATTCGTGTCTATTTAATATTTCCAGCAAAGAAAGAGTATTTTTTGCATGGAGGGTTATACCCAACTGAGGAATTTTAATTATGACTTCTTTCAAAAATTTGCTCCAGTTTGATTAATCTCAATATATTTCATCTTCAGTTCAAATATTCATTGATTCTAGTGTTGATTTCAACAGAGCTTCATTAAAGGGCTTAACTCTTGAAGGACACCTTTTCCTATCACACACGCGACAATTATGAAAGCCTGTATCAGCAGGAAATCTTATGCCAGAAATAGATTTATTAGGTATCATAAAATAATTTTCAGTTAATTTAACACCTATCGCCTTGCTAATATCAGGAAAAAGAGAAAACAGTTCTTTCTGCTGTTCTATAGCCCATGCAAATAAGTCACTTGAACCTGGATTCATGGATGCTGTCTTAACACCATATCTTTTACATATATATCGTTCCAAATACCCCATACTTTCCTGGAGAAGTATTTCCTTAACAGTTTCAAGAATATATTGTTCCAGCAAATCATCGCGATTTATTTTTACATTGTCTAGTTCTACACCGCATGTGGCAACATAAGGAAAGACACGTTCTACCTTCTCAAGATTTTTTCTTAATGTTTTACTGATAAACTCTACACTGCCGATAATAACACTGTCATTTTTCCTTGAACCTACAGATGATTCTTTAAATACAACTTTTGGGTTAGCTACTTTGTACGCAGTGGAAATAATGTCCTCCATGCATTGCTCATAACAGCTGCCTGATTTTATATGAAGTTTTTCCTTTAAAATTTCAATATTAAGTTCAAATGGAATATCAGATAAAATTTTCATAGACTTCATACCTCAAGAGGTAATAAATAATCGCTTCGGGCTACGCGCTACGAGCTACGACCCTGACACGGTCGCTTTACCGCATTGTGAATTCAAAACGCAAGCTTCAAAAGTATCAATTATGGACACGTTGAGTATAATCATTTTTAAAGTTCCAGGCCTTCAAATGCGTCTGCCATGCTTGTACTGAAGCTACCGCTTTTCTTTGCTTTATTGAAATCTTGCCAGGCTTTACCTTCAGAGTTTTCCAGATTTGAAGTAAGCGCCAATGCTATCTTCCCGTCATTGATCTGTTTAACCGTAACACCAACTTCCGAACCAATAGGATATCTTTTGTTTAAAACTTTCAGTGTTATATCCGGTTCATTCTCTTTTTTTATTTCGCTAATATGAAGCAAACCATTCTGAGTGGGAGTAAGTCTGATAAATATTCCAAAGTTTTTCAATCCTTCTACTGTTCCTTTAAGTGACATTCCTTCAATAACAGTAGTAATTGGTTCTGAATTCATGTCAGAATCGGAATCAGCCTGAACAGAAAAGCTTCTGGCAAGAGCTATTCTCTGTGTCTCCTTATCAACTTTTTCTACTACAACACTGACAATCTCACCTTCAGTTACAGCATCTTTAGGATGATTGATTCGTTTTCCCGGATTCAATTTTGAAATATGAATAAGACCTTCAATACCTTTTTCTACTTCAGCAAAAGCTCCGAAAGGTGCAAGTCTTGTAATTTTAGCGTTAACAACAGTTCCAGCTGGATATTTTTCTGCAATAGTTTCCCAGGGTGTTTGTGCAGACCGAAAACTAAGTGTAATTCTGTTGTTTTCCCAATCAAGTGCTTTTACTTCAACTTTAACTTTATCGCCAATACTAACAATTTCTTCAGGTTTTTCGACCCTTCCCCACGCAAGTTCTGATATAGGAATAAATCCATCACAACCGTCAAGATCAACAAAAACACCAAAATCCTTAATATTAAGAACTGTTCCTGAAATAACATTTCCTACTTCAAGATTTTCTTTAAGATATTGAATCCTTTTAATTTTTTCCTGTTCAAGCAGCCTACGTCTTGAAACAACAATATTAAACCTGTTCATTTCAGTAATCATAAAAGAAAACGTATTACCTATAAAAAAAATTGGTTCTCTGCGGTAAAGGTCGATTTGGGAATAAGGACAGAACGCGTCTTTACCTGCAATTTTAATATTATAACCGCCTTTTCTTTCTTCGCTTACTTTTCCTTCTACAGGGATACCGCTCTGATATGCTTCTTCAAGATGGTGATTTATAAATTTGCCAGTCATCTTTACTGCCAATGTAATTTCTCCATCATTATCAGATACAAAATACGCTTCAATATCATCCCCAACTTTTACAGAAAGATTACCTTCTTTGTCTACAAGCTCTTCTCTGTTAATAATACCTTCGCTTTTGGAATTGATGTCAACAAATACCGATCTCCGATCAATTGCAATTATAGTTCCGGTTACTTTCGTCCCAGGTTTAAATTCAAGATTCAATGAGCTGAGACTTTTTGAAATTGAGCATTCAAAGTTTGAAATATCCATAATTCCTTGCTTTTCTAAAAGATTTTAACAAATATGTGTTCCTAGATTTCTTTGGTGGAAGTCCTGCCGCACAAATAAATCTATTAACTTTTATCAATTTTTCAAATTGATAAAAGAACCGAAGTACATTTAAGAGCAGCAATAAATCCTTATATTTAATACAGATTAGCCATTTTTTATTTCAATTCCTAAAATCTTTTTTCGCAAGAAGAACACTTATAAGGTTTTTCTACAGTATGTCTCCGTTCATGTGTAGTTCTATTATCACTACGACTAAAACTTTTTGGACAATAATAGCATTTAAATGGTTTTTCCCCAGTGTAAAACTTTCTATGACGGCTCAAACTCTTTCGGTCTTTCTTCTGCTGCACGCTTTCTTTTTTGGGATTCATAAGCATCTGAAAATTCTGCTTCTGAAGCACTTAAAGATTCTGCGGCGGTTCTGAAATACATGTGCCTTTTATCGCATATTTTTGCATGCTTAAGTGCATCGGTAGAGCTAGGAAAGACCTGTTTACAACCGTAATATATATTCGCCACACTCGACTTTTTGAAATTTAGAGCTGCATCCTAAATATAAAACTATACCACTATTCTATTATATGAAAAGAAGATGACAAAAAATATGTTCCCTACGGAACGGTTTGGAGAAATTATCAGATAGAATCCGAAGGCTGTAAGCCATTAAACATTCCCAGTAAAGACAACTTCACAGGTATTTTCTCTAAACTACTATACTTAAGTTTTGCACTTCATTTTAGTGCTTAAATTTATACAGCTATAGCACATAATGCTTCTGTATCATCCTGATTATAACGACTTAATATGTCTTTTGCAAATGCAACATTAAATGTAAGCGATTTT
>Ga0233447_1001446_pt1 | contig 19650 bp, 16 predicted proteins | sample SI_124_October20_3_FD_183014 | JGI IMG/M metagenome (GOLD analysis project Ga0233447, IMG submission 183014) | Seawater microbial communities from Saanich Inlet, British Columbia, Canada - SI_124_October2016_135_MG | ecosystem: Environmental > Aquatic > Marine > Inlet | place: Canada: British...
AACAAATACAATCCTTTGTTTACAGGCCGTTTTACGGTTGATGGTGAAAATTTTGCATTAACAAAGGTTTACGCTTACATTCAAAAAGAAGCCAACATCAACTTCGTAAATGGGTTTCAGGCAAATGTTTCGTATCGGAAAACCGAGCAGGATTATTGGTTTTATAATGACCAGGAAATCAGCTTTAATATGTCGCTCTCGTTAAACAAAGACACGGTTTCCAAATACGGCTCCGAACGGTTAAATGAAATATCGGCTGGCAACTGGCTGGTTAATAAAACCACACAATATTCTACGGCAAAACGCCTCAACCAGGTAAAGGCGCGCGATTGGAAAAACCAGTCCGAATTTGCATCTAATCAACTTAAAGAGGGAACCTACATGCGCATCGAAAAGCTTAAAGAAAACGATGTAGTACAGGTAATTGATGCCATTGGCGGAGCAGTTTTAACGAGTTACATCAGTACAGGGAAAATTGATGTTGGCCCCGTTTTCGACATTTACAGCACAAATGCCATCGAGGGAAATCGTTTTACCGTGCCAATTAGGACTGGTGAGAAACTGTTTGAATACTTTACCGTCGGCGGTTTTGTTGGCTACGGAACAAAAAACAACGAATTCAAATTTGGTATAAATGCAGCTTACCAACTTTTGCCAACCGACAAGTATATTTTTCGTGTAAATTATTCCAACGATTACAATTTGGTTTCACAAGATAAATTCCTGAAGTTCATTAAGAAAAATCCTAATACAAAGGGAAACGGGAACTTTATTGCAGCGCTTACTGCGCGGGAGCGAAACCCGTATTTAAAAGAAGAAAAAAACTTCAATTTTACTTTAGAATACAATGCCCGCGAAGATGTTACCCTGGGGATTTCGCCCTACTATCTTTTAAGTAATAGTACCCCCGATGTGCACTTTGTGCGCAATAATTTGGATTACTCGCAGTATGAAAATTACGGAATTTTGATGAATCTGAGGCTGGCATTCGGGCAGTACTACGACAAATACTATTTTGCGCGGGTTTATTACATCGACCAGATACCAGTACTAAACTTAAGCTGGGACATTGGAAAAACCAACCTGCCTGACAACGCGGGTAGTTCGCTTGGCATTTATTCACACCTCCACGGGTCAATTGTAGGGAAACTAAATATAGGTCAAACTTTTCTGCGCTACATGGTAAACGGTGGTTATTTAATTGGAGATGCGCCGTACGATTTGTTGGACCAACCAGTTGGTTCCATGTCGTTGGGTTTCGCTAAATACAGGTTTAACCTGCTTCACCACGCTTCGTTTGCACACAATTTGTATTCCAACATCCATCTCGACTATAATGGCGGCGGTGTAATTTTAAACCGAATACCGTTCATTAAAAAATTCAAATTGCGCGAAATGGTTTCGCTAAAATCGCATTATGGTAGTGTAACCGATTCGTATAACGGAGTTTTCGATTTGCCCGATTATTATAACAATGAAGTGAAAAAACCTTACGCGGAAATTGGCTTTGGGATAACCAACATTTTTAAAGTTTTGCGTGTTGAATATGTCCGCCAATTAACAAACACTTACGTTGATAGTGGTTTTGCCGATAAAAATGGAATACGATTTAGGGCTGAAATGAGTTTTTGAGGTATATTTATGTTCGATGCAAAACCAATAAACATCATATTTCCTCAAAAATTGAAGAATCAGTCAAATAAAGGCAAAGTAGTTCATTTCAAAATAGTGAATAGATTTTTTTTGTAGTCCGCCGAATTGGACAACTGGAACGGCCTCAATAATATTTAGGAAAGAAGTACAAACATAAGGTTACAATGGTGATAGCGCATGACATGGTTAATCGCTAGCTAAAAAAGAAGGGGTGGAAACCTGTATATTATTTTGATTTCTTAACACTTTCAGTTAATTCCTATGAGAAAGAATGATTAAAAAAGTTAAAATTCAATTTTTTTCTTGCATGTTAGTGAACATTAACTAACTTTGTCGTGTTGTTAATTATGAAACAAACAAAAAAATGCAAACAGAAAGACAAATAGAAATAATTGAAGCTGCTCTGGAGTTAATTACTGAAAAAGGAATTCAGGGAATGACCATTAAAAACCTTTCGAAAAAAATTGGTATTACAGAGCCGGCCATTTACAGGCATTTTGTTAGCAAAACGGAAATCTTATTAAGCATTCTGAATAATTTTAAAGAAATGGCAGAAATCCTTTCCGGGATGATGGAAAGTTACGAAGCTCCTGCATCTGAGAAAATCAGTTTTATGTTTTCGAAAATGCTTGAATTATTTTCAGAAAAACCATCGATGGTTTCGGTTATATTTTCAGAAGAGATTTTTAAAAACGAAGAAGTATTAAAAGTTAGAATTGTTGAAATTTTAAATCTTCATGCGCAAACAGTAGAAAGTATTATTTCAAAAGGACAGCAGGAAAAAAATGTGCGGGAAGATATTGAAATAAAAAGCCTTGCATTAATTGCAATGGGTTCATTTAGGTTATTTGTTAAAAGGTGGGATTTAAATAATCACAACTTTGATTTAAGTACCGAGGGTAAAAAACTGATAACAGTAACAAGTAAAGTTTTAAAAAAATAAATTTAAATAATAAATAAAAACATGAAAAAATTAGTTCCTTATTTAATAGCAATTGCATTAACCGCTTTTGGATTGATCACTTTATTTTTAAGTAGTTCAGTAATATTCGATCTGTTTGGAATAAGAGAAAAAGAAGGCAATTATGTTTTGTTGGTTGTATGGGCAAATTTCCTGAGCAGTATTCTTTATCTTTTTGCAGCTTACGGATTTATTAAAAATAGCAAATGGACAGCTAAATATCTCGTTGCCTCGGTAGTAATTCTTGTCGCAGCATTTATTGGGCTATTAATTCATATTAATGGTGGAGGTATTCATGAAACGAAAACAATTGGGGCAATGCTTGTTCGAACAAGTATCACAATTGTATTTTTAATACTTGCCTATTTTACCATTTGTAAACCGAGAAGGGAAGCACGTAAATTAAACGAACAAAAATAAATAATATGAAACGAGCATGCAAAATGTTTTTCACACAGGAGAACCATTATAAGCGAGTTCCATCGAATACCGTTGAAAATTTTAAATTATAATGAGATGAAAATATCAAAAGTAACAGAAACTACAATAAAGGAAACACCACACAAAGTGGATGCACGAATGTTATACGACAAAGACTCGGCGCAGGCTGTTCACATTAAATTGGAAGCCGGCCAAAGTTTAAAACCACACATTACTCCGGTAGATGTTTTTTTCTTTGTAATTGAAGGAACTCCCGAGGTACTTGTTGGAGAGGAGAGACAAATTGTTGAGGTAAATAGTCTGGTGGAAAGTCCAAAAGATATAGTACACTGTATTTATAATAATAGTGATAAAATAGTCAGGGTTTTGGTTGTAAAAGCTCCTAAACCAACAGCAAAAACGAAGGTGCTGTAAAAGCACTGTTTCAATGATTTGTACTCACTTTTAAAAAGTGAGTTTTTTAAACAAACTCAAGTTAGTGAGTATTAATTAACAAAAAATAAAAATGGAAAAATTATTAAATAAATTTTTAAAAGCACCCTGGATTATTGTTGCTGTAACAATAGTAATTAGTGCTTTTCTATTCATGCAAATGAAAGAAAACACTTCAATGGAAACCGATCTTGACAAATACATGCCACAAGATCATCCGGCTTTTGTTTACAGCGACCAGGCTGAAGAATGGTTTGGAATTAACGATGGAATTATTGTTGCCATTGAAAATCAGAAAGGTGTTTTTAACGCTGCAACCTTAGATACTTTAAAACAGCTTACCCGTCGATTGCAGAAAATGGACGAAATTGAAAAAGCAGATGTAACATCGTTATACACCGCCGATAACATTGTTGGCACAGAAGACGGAATGGATGTGAAAGCTTTTTATTCGCGTGTTCCTTCATCCGAAGAGAATTTAAATGAAATAAAACGGAATGTTGAGAATAACGAAATGACATTTGGTCGTTTAGTTTCGTACGACAAAACGGTAACTGTGATAATTGCCGAAATCAGGGACGATGTTTTTACGCAGGAATTTTACGAAGAGATATTAAGTTTAGTAAATGAATACGAAACGGCGGATATTAAAATCCATGTTGCAGGCCGCCCGATTGTAGAAGGTACAATGGCCTTGCTTGGCCCCGCCGACATGAAAAAAATGGTGCCAATTGTTTTGCTTGTTATTACTCTGGTATTGTTTGTAATGTTACGCTCGGTAAAAAGCACACTACTTACCATGTCGGTTGTATTTTTTAGCACACTTTGGGTTTTTGGGTTGATGGCACTTTTGGGTATTCCAATCTATGCCGTATCAACAATGATTCCGGTAATGCTTATTGCAATTGGAGTTGCCGACGGAATACATCTTTATAGTCATTTGCAATTGTTCCTTAGAAAAAATCCCACGGCAACAAAAAAAGAAGCAAGTGTTGATATGATTAAACACATGTGGAAGCCGGTGGTAATGACATCCATTACAACCGCAATTGGTTTTGTTTCGTTACTTACTTCACAGGTTTATCCGATTAAATATTTTGGAATTTTTACTGCTTTTGGAGTATTAATGGCTATGGTATTTTCACTAATCGTAATTCCGGCAGGTTTAATGATTTTCGGTTTGCCAAAAATTAAAGCAACTAAAAAAAGCGGTGATTTAGAATCGAATCTGGCTTATGGTTTTGCTTCAAAAATATTAAAACGAAAAAGTGCATCTATAATTATTACGGCAATTATTATTGTGGTTTCAATTGTAGGAATGCAAAAAATATGGATCAACTCCAGCTTCCTCGACAAATTTGAAAAGGACAGCGACATTGTTCTCACCGACCAATTTATTAATAGTCATTTTGGAGGTACAACTTCGTTAAACCTTGTTTTGGATGCCGATGGTAAAAAAGATGCTTTTAAAAATCCTGATGTATTAAAGTTGGTTGAGAAAATGCAAAACAAGGTTGAAAACGATCTTGAAATTGTGGGAACTTCTTTCACTTTAACCGATTATGTAAACCGAATGAATAAAGTGATGAATGCCGATAAAGAGGAATTCAATACAATTCCTGATAGTCAGGATATGGTGGCTCAGTATCTGTTGCTTTACGAAATGTCGGGTGACCCTGAGAATTTAAATAAAGTAGTTGATTACGACTACGAAAAGTTAAACGTCACTTTTCAGTTAAAAAGCGATAATTCGAAAGCGATTAATTCTGCACTCGACGTAATACACGAATTTGAAGAAGATTTTGAGAAAATGGGGATTACAATGAAGTATGCAGGAAGTGGTTACAAAGGACTTGTGTTTACCGACTTAATTCTGGAAGGACAAATAATGAGTTTAATTCTGTCGCTAATAATCGTAATTGTATTGCTCTCGTTTATGTTCAAAAATATTAAGCTGGGTTTAATTGGTGCGGTCCCGATTATTGTAACTGCCTTGATTAGTTTTGGAACAATGGGATTTCTCGACATTCCTTTAAGCACAACTTCAGCATTATTATCGAGTATCGCCATCGGAATTGGAATTGATTACGCCGTACATTTTATTGAACAATACCGAAATAATGCATTAAAAACCGGAGACAAAGTTTTGGCAGCTCAAAAGACCATGGCACATTCTGGAAGGGCAATTAGTTACAATGCAATTGTGGTAATTGCAGGATTTTTAGTGTTGTTGTTTTCGGTATTCCCACCAAACAGGGAACTCGGAGCATTGGTTTCGCTTAATATGTTTACCAGTTTTATTGGAACAGTAACGGTAATGTTGGTGCTGCTTTATAGTAGTAATGTGTATTTCAAAAAGAAGAAATAGGTTTAGGTTTTAGCCACGGCGTGACTCCAAGTCACACCGTGGCTTAGTGAAAATTAAAATAGTAACATTAAAAAATTAAAATCATGAAAACTTTAAAAACAGTAATAGTAGTTACATTAATAATAGCAGCAGGTTTTGGTGCAAACGCACAATTAACAGGGACCGAGATTGTTGAAAAAGCTTACAATCGGGAAACCGGCGACGACCAAACTTCCAATTTAAGTATGACACTTATTAATAGAAGTGGCGCTCAAAGAATTAGAAAAATCAAACAATTCTCCAAAGATTTGGGTGAAGTTGAAAAAAATATAATGTTTTTTCTTTCGCCTGCCGATGTTAAAAATACTTCGTTTATGAGCTGGTCTTACGACACCGATCAAAGCGACGACCAATGGATTTATTTGCCGGCTCTGAAAAAGACAAAACGTATTTCGAGCGACAGTAAAAGTGACTATTTTATGGGTTCAGATTTTACATACGACGACCTTGGCGACAGAAAACTGGAAGACGATACCCATAAATTATTACGCGAAGAAACCATCGACGGAAAAGCATGTTTTGTAGTCGAAAGTGTTTCGAATGACGATGAATATATGTATTCGAAAACCGTAACTTGGATTATCAAAGATAATTTTATCGGGTTGAAAAAGGAGTTCTACGACGAAGATGAAGATCTGCTGAAAATCCTTTCAATTAAAGAATTTAAAGAAGTATCAGGGTTTTTAATCATTACAAATTCGGAAATGGAAAACGTACAGAAAAATCATAAAACAAGTATGGTTTTAAGCGATGTTCAAATAAACACAGGTATTCCAGCATCGAAATTTACCGAAAGAATGATGATGAGGGGATTGTAGTTTCTGCAAATAAAATTAGCGATAAAAACAAAGCAGTAAGTTCCAAATTTCAAATGACAAATAAATTTCAAATAACAATTATCAAAAGTCGATAACAGTTTTTGAATATTGAGATTTTGAAATTGTGATTTATTTGAGTTTTGGAATTTGAGTTTTGGAATTTTCTAAAAGAATAGAATATTTGAGTGTGAAGGAAGACTCTGGATAATTCAATCATGAATAGATTTTTCGCCATATTAATTTTCATAATTACCTACTCATTTTCTTGTTTGGGGCAAGAAAATAATGATGCAATTCAGGCAATTGAATTAACCACCATTTCACAGGTAAATCAAGGGAACAGCTACATTACATTTCCGACCGATATTGGAAACATTGAGCCACTTTGGTTTGAGGGAAATCTAATTCCAAATTTTTATATTCGGCAAAGTAAAAATTCCCGGTTAATGGGAGTTGTTACTCCGCAGGTAATTATTCGAATGTACCAGGAAGAATCGTTCCCGGTGCGAACGCCAAGTTACATTCCTCAAATTACAGCCTATTATTTGCTTAGTCCGAAAACTGAGGTTAACCGTTTGAGTTTATTTGGGAAACTGGCTCATCATTCAAACGGACAGGACGGCGATTTTTTTCTGGAAAATGGCGACATTAATCTTTTATCGGGGAATTTTGCAACGAATTATTATGAACTGGGATTAATAAAAACAAACTACAGTTCAAGATTTAATGCATTCCAGTTTTTTGGCACCTCACTTGAAATTCATCCTCCAAATTTAACGGTAGAAGAATTAAATGGTATTTACAGTTTGTACCGATGGAATACTATATTTTCGATTTTCAGGATGCCACCAAACAGCAATCAGAAAAAAAAGAAGAATGCAAGTATTTCGTTAAAAGGCCAGTCAATCTGGATGTTTGGCGAATACAACAATCTGGATAACTTTTCTTTAGACAGGCTAAATCTGAGTCTCACATTTTATTATCACCCAAAATTTTTAGAAGATATCGGATTGTTTGCTCAAATATATCATGGAATGGATTATTACAATATGTATTTCGACCACCAAATAGATGTAATCCGGTTTGGAATAATGACAGAAAAATTAAGATTTTAAAGATTAAAACATAAAATAAGATGAAACTAAAAGGACTAATTTTGATACTGCTTTTAATGGCAAATCAAATTACAATAGCACAAAACCCCGACATTTCAGGGTTTGCAAGAAACTACACCGGGTTTTTATACGATACCGGGGATTTCACAATTCTGCAAAACACATTCAATTTGAACCTGTCGAAAATGGGCGATAAAGTTGCTTTTAAAGCAAATCCGTTGATGTATCATTACAATGCTGATAGTTTGGATTTACGAATGCGCGAACTTTATCTTGATTTGTATTTTAATAATTTCGATTTGCGCATTGGAAAACAACAGGTAGTCTGGGGAAAAGCCGATGGCGTTTTTATTACCGATATTGTTTCACCTTTGAATCTCACCGAATTTCTTTTGCCTGAATTCGACGAAATTAGAACTGGTGTAAATGCCGTGAAGTTCGACTATTATTTGGGCAACAATACTTTTGAAGTAATCTGGTTACCAAATTTCACACCAACCGAAATGCCAGCAACAAATTCTATTTGGTATGTCCAGCCCGATTTTCCGGTAACTCCAACTTTCGACTGGTCTAAATCGATAGTAACACCGAGCATTGAAAACAGCGAACTGTTTGTAAAATATTCGGCTTTGACTTCAAAAATAGATTTTGAATTTATGGGTGGATACACTTGGGATGATAATCCTGCAATGCACGTCGATAAACAATTTGATATGTCAACTGGCAGTCCGGTTTTAACCGCGTTAAATGTTACACCTCAACATCATCGATTGTTAATAGGGGGCGGTTCGTTCAGCACCGAGATTAAAGGTGTGGTTTTACGTGGTGAGGCTGCATATTACAACGGTAAATATTTTCAGACCGAAGATCCGCTTGCAATTGATGCGCTGGTGGAGAGAGATTATTTGCATTATTTGCTTGGCGTAGATTTTAGTATTAGCGGAGTTAAATTCAGTACACAATTTATTCAGGAGGCCATTTTAGATTATGACGTTAATATGTTAAAAGAAGAAAAAGAAAACACAATGACTTTTTTAGCCCGTTACGATATGTTCCGAGAAACTGTCCATCTTGAACTGTTTTCGTACATCGGATTAACCAACGAAGATGCACTAATCAGGCCAAAAATCACTTACGATTTCGACGATAGTTTTTCAATTCTTCTTGGCTCAAATATTTTTATTGGTGATGAAAACGGTCGTTTTGGTCAATACGCTGATAACTCGATGTTATATGCAAAAATCAAATACAATTTCTAAATGTCTCTTTTATCAAGTACTAAGAAGGCTCTGTTTCAGAGAAATCGGTTCGTCATCCTGAACTTGATTCAGGATCTTTATTTGTACAGATTCAATATAATAGATTCTGAAATAAATTCAGAATGACGGATTTAGGTACTTCAAAAACTAATTTATTTCACAATTATTTTAATTATGCTAAAATTCAAACTAACAACATTTTTAATCATTATTCTAACATCTTTTTCTTTTGCTCAGCAAGCCAATGATATTATTGGGAAATACCGACTGCCTAATAATTTAGATGTTGAAATTTTTGAAAAAGAAGGGAAGTTTATGGGAAAGATCATTGCTTTAAGCGGGCATGAAAATGGAACGAAAATGGATGTTAACAATCCAGACAAATCAAAACGCAATGATTCTTTAATCGGGAAAGTTATTATTGAGAATCTGGAATATAACAAGGAAGAAAAAGAATGGATTAATGGGAAAATGTATGGCCCGGAAAAAGGGCTGGTTTTTAATTTGAAGATTACCAAAATCAAACAAAATGAGATTGAAGTAGTTGGCTCAAAATTTTTGTTTTGGAAAACTTTAAAGTGGGAGAGGTTAAATTAGCTGTTATTAGCTTAGCCTGAACTATTCATAAATTTATCTATTCCTAAATCAAACTGCTTTGAATAAAGAGAATGCTCGATTCTCGCTTCTCAAAATAGCTAAGGCTATTTCTGCGAGGCTCAACTCTGCGCTTCCCTTTATTCTGTGCATTTTGAATTCTCATAACGAAAAACTCATGAATAATTCAGGTTAGGGAAAGTTGATATTTCTGTGTTGCCAAAAAAATGTATCGGTAAATTTACAACCATCTTTAAATCCAAGCTCTTAATTTATAATAAGTTAAAGCCATCATTTCACGAGCAATCAAAATTTCATATTTTAGGTGGTTCCAAAGTTGGTAACGAATATTTATACTTTTGCCAACGTCTGGGACCAATGTTTTTTTGCCGCCCAATTTATCATCGTCAAAAGATAAATCGGCTTCTACCGCATTCTCGAAAGCTGGCAAAGCATTTACCTTTTCAAACCCCGTTTTCTGAAAACAAAGTACTGACCGCCGCATGTGTTCGGGCGAAGTCACTAATAAAATCGGAGATTGCATTTTAATAATTCCTTGACAGTTAAGTGCTTGTGACCGTGTATTTGTGCCAACACTTTCAAAAATAATCCGTCCCGGATTAATGCCACGTAGTTCTAATTCTTTTCTCATAAGTTGTGGCGTACTTAAACTGTCAGAAATTTCGCCCGGCATAGAAATTACAATATCTGCTTTTGGAAACGAATTCGCTGCTTTTTCAAGATACCAGCTTCTGATTAAATTCGATTCGCTTGGCATTCCACCCCCGCCCAATAAAATAATAAATTGTGGCTCCCATTTGATTTCCGATTTGCTCGTCCCCAACCAATGGTATCCCCAAAACGGTGCTGATGTTAATGCAAGGATAACGCAAACTGAAAAGAAAATACCAATCAACACAAATAAATTTCGCAGTAATCTTAAAAAATAAATACTTTTGATTTTTGTTTTAGTCATAATCGGAAATTGTAAATTTAAAAATACATTTAATCTTTAAATATTTGTCACTTGAAGACTTCGGAAAAAAATGAAATAATTCAACTTTTTGAAAATCAGTTTAATGAGAAAGTCGATTTTTTTGAAATGCTGCCACCTTCGGGTTCGTACCGTGAATATTGCAGGTTGAAAAATTCGAACCGGTCGGTAATCGGTTCAATAAATATCGATGTCAAAGAAAATACAGCGTTTCTTTCTTTTACAAACCATTTCAGAAAGAATAACCTGCCGGTCCCTGAGATATTTGCAGTAAGTTCTGATTTGAAAAAATATTTACAAGAAGATCTTGGGAATGTTACACTTTTTGATTTCCTGAGTACAACGCGCGAAAAGGAGGGATTTTCGGAAAACATTATTTTGGAGTATAAAAAAGTTTTGCAGGTTCTTCCGCAAATTCAAATTAACGCAGGTAAAAATTTAGATTATTCTGTTTGTTATCCGAGGGCTGCTTTCGATAAACAGTCGATGATGTGGGACCTTAATTACTTTAAATATTATTTTTTAAAACTTGCAAAAATTCAATTCGATGAACAAGCTTTGGAAGATGATTTTCAGGTTTTTAGTAATTATCTTCTTAGTGCGGAATCTGATTTTTTTCTTTATCGCGATTTTCAATCGAGAAATGTAATGTTGAAAAACGATGCTGTTTATTTCATCGATTATCAGGGGGGGCGGAGAGGGGCTTTGCAGTACGATTTGGCTTCGCTGCTTTATGATGGAAAAGCAGATATTCCGCAAAGTATTCGTTTACAATTGTTTGAATTTTATTTAGCTGAACTGAAAAAATATATTTTAGTAAACGAAAAAGAATTTACCTCCTATTTTCAGGGCTTTGTTCTGATAAGGATTATGCAGGCAATGGGAGCTTATGGTTTTCGTGGTTTTTACGAGAAAAAGGAACATTTTTTGAAAAGTATTCCATTTGCATTAAAAAACCTCAAGTTTCTATTAAAAGATGTACATCTTCCGATAGAAATGCCAGAGCTTATAAATGTATTGGATCAACTAATTCATTCTGAAGTTTTAAAAGAAATTGGCCAAACCAAAAGTAATTTAACTGTGCGGGTAACCAGTTTTTCGTATAAAAACGGATTACCGGTCGATCCGACGGGAAATGGCGGTGGTCATGTTTTCGATTGCCGTGCAATTAATAACCCTGGCCGTTATCACGAATATAAAAATTTAAACGGAAAAGATTTGGAAGTCCAGAATTTTCTGGAACAGAAATCTGAAATTGGGATTTTCCTGAATTCGGTAAAATCGCTAGTCGATCAATCGGTAAGGAATTATTTGAAAAGAGGTTTTACAAACCTTTCTGTAAATTTCGGATGTACAGGTGGGCAACACCGTTCGGTTTATTCGGCTGAAAAAATAGCAGCATATTTGCAAAACAATTTCCCTGTAAATGTTGTTCTCATTCATCGTGAACAACAAAGTAAATAATGGGGAAGAAAGCTTGTAAAAAGGAAAATTTCGATGATAAAGAAAATCCCAAATACGGGTGCGAAAAATGTGGGGCAGAAGTTAAAAAGAAAGAGAAAGTTTGTAAGCCTAAAAAGATAATATCAAATTCCAATCTGAAAGCACCAAATTTCAAATAAATTTTTAAATTCCAATTCATAAAATTTAGCCGCATTTTCAATTATAGGAAGTTTGGGATTTGCATATTGTATAATTGGGATTTGTTTGTAATTTGTGATTTGTGATTTGTTATTTATCAATTCCGTTTTCTATTTTCGCACTTTATTATTACACAAAAAATCTGATTTATGGGAAGAGCTTTTGAATACCGCCGTGCAGCGAAAGAAAAACGCTGGGATAAAATGTCGAAGATTTTTCCGAAACTGGGAAAAAAAATAACAATTGCAGCTAAAGAAAGCGGTCCCGACCCTGATATGAATGCTGCACTGCGAACAGCCATTTTAAATGCGAAAGCACAAAATATGCCCAAATCGAACATCGATGCAGCCATTAAAAGGGCAATGGGCAAAGATGCTACTGTTTTCGACGAAATTAATTACGAAGGAAAAGGGCCACATGGAGTTTTGGTTTTTGTAGAGTGCGCTACCGATAATTCGACCCGAACGGTGGCAAATGTAAAAAGCTACTTTAACAAAGCAGGTGGCAGCCTGGTTCCTACTGGTTCGCTTGAATTTATGTTTTCGCGGAAAGCTGTTTTCGAATTCGCAAAACCTGAAAATGTCGATGTTGAAGAGTTGGAACTGGAGTTGATTGACGCAGGGTTGGATGAAATTGAAGAAAATGAAGGAACATTTTATGCTTATGCCGACTTTATAAATTTTGGAACACTTGCCCAGGCTTTCGAAGAACAAAATATTAAAGTATTGAATGCCGAATTAAAAAGATTCTCAACATCGCCTGTAGAATTTACCGAGGATCAAATGAACGACATCGAAAAAATGCTCGACAAGTTAGAAGAGGATGATGATGTTCAGGCTGTTTATACAAATATTGAGTAAAACACAAACTTCGTTGCGAGCAAAGAATAGCCCATATTTTAAAATAGAAACAAAAAGATTGGTTCTTTAAAAAGAGGGTAATAATCGGGTTGTATCATTAAACTTTTTATTAAAAACGAAGTCAAAAACGAGTTCTAATCAATTGTTATGAAAAAGAAATCAGGGTTTACTGCATTTGTAGATTGGCTTAAAACGAGCGAAATGTTTGCACGACCTTCGAAACAGCTTCCCGGCAAATGGAATTTGGTGGAATATTATGTAGAACCGGAAAATGACCTTGTTTATTTTGATGAAAACCGGTTAAAAGAAGAAAATCTTTTTTGGGAACTTGAATTTACAAAAACTCAAAAATACTATCACAAAACAAATATTCCGGTTTCATTAATTACTTTAATTGAAGATGGGACCTGGAGCCACTCTGGAAACTTCATTTCTTTAATTAATCCCAATGATTTTAGAAAAAGTAATGAATTTCAATTTGCCATAGATAAAAATACCCTTAAATTACTGAAAAAAGATGCCCTGGGGAAAATAGAATTTTTTGGCACTTTAACCAAAACTGAAATTTAACAGTCAGTTTTTATCAAAAGAATTCTTTGAGGCTTTTCCACGGGGAAGTCAACTTTAAGAATTTTCTCTATTTTGGTTTTTTAGAATTATTACAATGCATTTATAATTTGAAGCCTTTTTCCGAAGTGATTTAGACTCCTTGGTTTTATAAAACTTCGAAAGCCTTGTTTTTGGTGTTACGTTTTTAATATTGCCGGTTTTTAACAGAAACAATTTTATAAAACTCAATTGAGCCACAGTTTCAAATATAAATTTTAGTACATTATTTAAGGGATCAATTGAAATTTTCTGTGGTCTATTAGAAACTGAATTTAAAATTGACAATTTACTTAAAACCTTATCTCAACAAATATTACACTAGAGGTTAAATATTCAAATTAAAATGAATTGATAAATTAAAACAGAATTCTGTTAGATTTGCAACAATGTTTTAAAATACTGATATGATGAAAATCCGTTTCGTTTTTATTTTTGTGATTGCCCTGGCAAGTTGCCATGTTGTTGGCAATAAAAGATTGGTGGGTAATTGGGAACTTATCGAATTCAGGTTAGTAGGGCAGGGTGGCGACCCGGTCAGTGATGAGGAAATTCTGAGAAAAGCAGGTGCTGTTTGGGATTTAAAGTTTGTAGCAGATGGCAAATTTAGTCAGGAATTTAACATGCGGACACCCAGCATGAAAATGGAAATTGAAGAGGGCAGTTGGAAAACGGCCAACGATTCTTTGATCATCGATTTGCAACTGGATTCCGGGGTCTCGAAATTAAATTACACCTATAAATTCGAAAATGATATTTTAATACTTACCCTTTCAAATCTGCAATCAAAATCGTCGATTATAACCAGGTTCAGAAAAAAATAGTTAAGGTTTTTTCTGGATCATCAAAAATTTACAAACTCCCTTTTTCTTGTCCGGGTATTTTATACCAATTGTTCTTTAAAATGCCGCAAACAAATTTTGAAGTTGCAATAGCCTGCCACGAATCTATTTCGGGAGCTAATGCCGATAATACAACAAAGAAGCAGACTGAACAAAGTGAAAGTTTGCGACATTTTGTTGTATTATCGGTATTACAATCTAACCTGAATTATTCATGAGTTTTTCGTTATGAGAATTCAAAATGCACAGAATAAAGGGAAGCACAGAGTTGAGCCTCGCAGAAATAGCCTTAGCTATTTTGAGAAGCGAGAATCGAGCATTCTCTTTATTCAAAGCAGTTTGATTTCGGAATAGATAAATTTATGAATAGTTCAGGCTAATCTAACTTTAAAGGTTCGTAATCTTTAAATAATTGAATTTCGGTTTCCTCTACTTTTTTACGGAATTCGGGCCAGGTGTTTTTGTAGAAATCATTAATCACTTCAACACCTTCTATAATTTTATTTTTCGCCTGTTCAACCAAACGTTCTTCAGTTGAAGTTGGCAAATCGGGCCGCGAACTAATTTGACGCATTGCCGTAAAAACTTTTCCGCTTGCCGTATTCGATTCGCGTGAAGTTATTCCTTGAGCATCAGGATTTTCTTTGCCAAAAATTGCATCCTGAACTGCGGTTATCGAATCCTGAACAGTTTTAACTGCTTTTTGCAATTCTTTTATTTCGTCGCCTTTTAAACCTTTTATATTCGCAGAAACTTTATCTGCAATTCCTTTACTTTCAATTAATTGTTGTGTTCCCTTATATAAAATTTCCATGCTCGAAGTTAGATCGTCAATCATATCGTTTTGAGCATTTAGTGCTTCCATCGATTTTGTAATCCTTGGGTCGAAAACAACATTTAAAGTGGTTGAATCTTTAACACCTTTATATTCTGCAACAATTTTATAAGTTCCGGGAAGTGCAGTTTTTCCACCTCTTGAACGGTTTCCGAATCCTCTTCTTCCGCTTGAACTTCCACGCGAAGGCATTTTTAATTCACCAACATCTAAGCGCCAGTTTATAATATTTAATCCCGGATCGGGTTCTTGGGTGATGGTTTTTACCAGTTCATTTTCCGCATCGAAAATTGTAATTTTTAAACTGTCGGATTTACTTCCTGAATCGCCACGCATGCCTCCTCTTCCACTACCTGGCATTTCTCCGGAACTACGCATGGCTGCAAACCTTGCCCTCATTTCTTCTCGGCTCGGACGTTTGCTTTTTGCACCTTTTGGAAGTTTTACAAAAACCTTTAATTGAGCTCCGTTTGATTTCGATTCTCCCCGGAAAATGGCATCAGCAGGGAAATGAGAACCTGAATATGCCAAAGTCCCGTTTACAATTATTGCATCGGCTGGATTAAAAAGAGCCATTTGTTGATTTAAAGATTCGCCTCCGGTTGCAGCCAATTCGCGCAGTGGCCTAATGTCATCTAAAATATAAATTGAACGGCCAAAAGTTCCGATTACCAAATCAGCTTCACGTTCCTGCAAATCCAAATCCATGGTAGAAACCGCAGGAAAACCATGCGTCCAGCGAGTCCAGTTTTCGCCTTTATCAATACTTACCCAAAGTCCATGTTCAGTTCCGAGGAAAACAAGTTTCGGTTCAACCGGGTCTTGCAGAATTGAGAGGGCGTAACCAAATACTTTTTCATCGTCAATAATTTTTTCCCACGATTTTCCAAAGTCAGTGGTGTGGTATGCGTAGGCTGAAAAATCTCCACGTCGGTAATTGTTTGCAACAACCCAAGCTTCGCCGGCATCGTAATCTGATGCCCGAACCTGAGGAATCCAGCTACCTTCCGGAAGGTCTTTTAATTTATCACCAACATTGGTCCAGGTTTCGCCACCGTTTTGGGATACCTGAAGATTTCCGTCGTCGGTTCCAACCCAAATTACTCCTTTTTGAACCGGGCTGGGTGCAATGGCTAAAATACATGTATGGTTTTCAGCACCTGTAACATCGTATGTCAAACCGCCACTATCAGCCTGTTTTTGTTTTGTAGTATCGTTTGTTGTTAAATCGTGTGAGATAATTTCCCAGGTTAAACCTTTGTCGGTACTTTTATGTAAAAACTGCGATGCGTAATAAATGGTACTGTTATCGAAAGGATCTTGTTCGATTGGCGAATTCCAGTGGAAACGCAACTTTGTTTCTGAGTCTGGGGAGGTTGGTTTAATTGAATAATTATTTCCTGTTAACACGTCGTACCGGCCAACATTTCCTTGTTGAGACATTGCATAACCAAAACGCGAATCGTCTGGATCAGGCATTACATCGAAACCATCGCCAAACATAACTTCTTGCCAGAGTTCGTTAATAATTCCACCGCTTTTCCAAACATAACCGGGTCCCCGCCACGAACCGTTGTCCTGTAATCCACCGTAAACATTGTACGGTGTATCGTTATCAACGCGTACATGATAGAATTGCCCAACCGGGATATTTTGAATAAAACGCCATGTTTTTCCATGATCCATTGAAATATTCATTCCACCATCGTTTCCTTCGATAATATGAGTTGGATCGTTTGGGTTAATCCACAGGGCGTGATGGTCTGAGTGAGTGCCGCCCTCGATTGAAGTGAAAGATTTTCCACCGTCGTCGCTCATTGAAATGCCGCTGTGCAAACTGTATAAACGTTTTGAATCAACTGGATCGACATATATTTCGTAATAATAAAACGGGCGGTTTCCAATTTCCCTCCCTTCGTTTAATTTGCTGAATTTGTTTCCGCCATCTGTAGATTTGTAAAGTGCGTTCTTTTTAGATTCAATTAAAGCATAAACAATAGCCGGGTTACTTGGCGCTATTGCAAGCCCCATTCTTCCTAAATCACCTTCCGGTAAACCATTGTCTTCTGAATTTAATTTTTTCCAGTTTTTACCTCCATCGAGAGTAACATGTAAACCTGAACTTTTCCCACCAGAATTAAAAAACCAGGGCCAGCGACGGTGTTCCCACATATTTACAAAAAGTTTATTGGGGTTTTTAGGATCCATCACCATTTCTCCAACGCCTGTTTTTTCATCAACATAAAGAATTTTATCCCACGTTTCGCCTCCGTTGGTAGTTTTAAAAACTCCACGTTCGGGGTGTTCTCCGTACGGATTTCCAATGGCTCCCACGTAAAGTGTATTTTCATCGCGAGGGTCTAATAAAATTCGGTGAATGTTTTTAGTGGCTTCCAAACCCATCATTTTCCAGGTTTTTCCGGCATCCATCGATTTATAAATTCCACCTCCAATATTTATTGAATTCCGGGGATTTCCTTCGCCAGTTCCTACCCAGATAATATCGGGATTCGTTTGGCAAATTTTTAGTGCCCCGATGTTAATCAGTTTTTCATCATCGAAAATGGGCTTCCAAATCACTCCGCCATCAACCGATTTCCAAACTCCACCAGAAGCCGCTCCCACATAAATTATGTCAGGATTTGAAATAACCGCATCAACTGCAACAATTCTTCCGCTCATTCCTGCCGGACCGATACTTCTGGCTTTCATGTTTTCTAACTGGCTGATGTCAAGTTTTTGAGCAAAAACAGAACCACCTGCAATTAGTATCACAGCAAGGATTAGAGCAAAGTAATTTCTTAGATTAAACAGAGCAATTTTTTTCATTTTATAAAAATTTGATTTCGAATTTAAAACAACTTTCTAAAGTAGTTATTTCTTACAAAAAAGAAGTTTAACGATAATATCTTCGCCCATTTCCAAAACGTGGGTTTACCACATTATTAAATATGGATCCAAAAGTATAGGTAAGACCAAGACTTCCATCCACATTGAAGCTACTTGCCATTTCTGTTAATTGTAATAAAATGTCGGCTTCCGAGAGTTCTTCACCAACAAGAGAAAGTTGGTCGTGAATTTGTGCAACACGTCCACGGACACTAAATGATAGCCCTTTAATTATCCTTATGCTAATAGAACCCTCCAGTTCCAATCTGTTTTTTGAAAAATCGTGCAGGTAGTTTGAACCTTCCAGCGAAACATTAATAGAACCCCATTTTTCCTGTACCTGGTAAGCAATCTGTAATTGTTGTTGCCCAAGATTTTCTGCTATTTTTCCGTAAATGGTTGTGTCGTTATACTGATTCAGAGAGACTCCAATTCCATAGGCAAAACGTAATTGGCGGTGCGTTGATTCAGAGTATGGGAAAAGATTATATTCGATGGTTGGGAAAATATCAGCATTAAATTTCGCGTTGTTAAAAGTAGAGGTTAATAATTCTATTTTAGTACCCACAGACCAGTGTTCTCCAAGGCTTTTAACTATTAGATTTTCAAATTGAATTTGTGTTTTATCGCTAATATTAGTTTCGTTGTCGTAAATATATTTTGTACGCGTCAGCCTCTGGTCAACACCTATTTCAATTTTCCACTCTGGTGTTATTTTATTGGCATTAAATGAATTCCAGAATGAAAATTCTTTAAGCGATTCTTCCGACTCAAAACGCGGCCTTGTTTCCATTTCAAATACCCAGTTGTTCCATCTGTCGCTCACTTCTTCTTCTTCAGCTTCCCCCATGTGCCTAATGCTGACTTCTTTGAAAATTGGTGTACGGGCGACATATCTCATTAAACCCATTTTCATCATATCGCAGCGGCCATCGCGGGTAAAATCCCTCGTATCGTCCGGGCGTGAGGTGTATATCAATGTATCAGTCAGTCCTTCGAATTCTTCCTGTCCAGTAAAAAAGAAAGAGTATTCACTTCCACCACTTCCAGTTTGTTGTCTTTTTTCGCGTATATATAATTGTGCTTCTTTTATATCGCGGACATAGTTTACATACGGAATTTCCCGACGAATATGGTTCATATCGCAGTATTCGCAATCGATAAAAATTTTTACGGCATTTTTACGTAAACTGTCTGATTGCTCTTCTTGTTCCTGTGCTTGAATTGAAAATATGAACAGTAAAAACAGAGGTAGTAGTAATAATTTTCTCATAATAATTTATTAGGTTTTATTGGTAAAAAA
>Ga0233447_1001450_pt1 | contig 19576 bp, 18 predicted proteins | sample SI_124_October20_3_FD_183014 | JGI IMG/M metagenome (GOLD analysis project Ga0233447, IMG submission 183014) | Seawater microbial communities from Saanich Inlet, British Columbia, Canada - SI_124_October2016_135_MG | ecosystem: Environmental > Aquatic > Marine > Inlet | place: Canada: British...
CGATTTTGCTCTGCCCTGGGTCCAAAATTAAACCCTTCTCCAAGCAAAGTGTCACTTTCATAAAGCTCTTTACCTAAGTTTAGATATCCGCTAAGTGGCTCAAGCACATGCTGCCATGGCCTGGTAGCCTCTGGATTGCGTATCTCAACACTTTGCTTCCTGCTCCATGCTTCCATACAGTCTACGACTATTCTATCTTTTGCCCAATCACCTCCACCTATAACATTCCCAGCTCTTCCAATAGCTAATTTAATATTACAATTCTTAAGCTTAAAGAATGAATGAAAGTAAGATTTTATAATAAGCTCTGCAGCACCCTTGCTACCACTATATATATCTTTTCCGCCCATACTATCACCTTCTTTATACCCCCAAACCTGCTCAACATTTTCATATGCTTTATCACTAGTGATTATGATAGCCACACAATTATGATTCGATATTCTTAAAGCCTCTAATATGTTTGTTGTGCCAATTACATTTGAGCTTATAGTGCCTATTGGGTCAATATACGAAGTAGATACAATAGGTTGAGCCGCGAGATGAAATACAAACTCAGGCTGCTCATCTGACAATATCTCAATCATTCTATCTAAATTTCTAATATCGTCTTGATAATGAGTCACTCTACCTTTCAAGTCTAACTCTTCAAACATAGATGGAGTTGTAGGTATATCATTTGAAATACCTACAATATTTGCACCAAGTTTCAATAGCCAGGTAGTTATCCAGCTTCCTTTAAAACCTGTATGCCCTGTTACTAATACTTTTTTATCTTTGTATATATTATTAAACATTAGTTTCTCCAGGTTTTCCAAACTGCTTTGCCTTCAGTCCACATTTCATTTAGCTTTATTTTGTCTCTTAAAGTATCCATGGGCATCCAGAAATTATTATGTTTATATGTAAATATTTCACCCTCTTTCGCAAGATTTTTAAGTGGCTCTTGCTCAAAAACAGTGCTATCACCTTTATTGATATAGTCAAAAACTTTCGGTTCACACACAAAATATCCAGCATTAATCCAACTTCCATCACCTTTTGGTTTTTCCTTAAACTCTTTCACTTGGTTATTTTCATCTATATCCAAGGCGCCAAATCTACCATCAGGCTGGGCTGACGTCATAGTCATAGCTTTTCCATGTTCTTTATGAAACCTAACTAATTCCTTGATGTTTATATCAGCAACACCATCACCATAAGTAAGCATAAAAGTCTCGTCCCCTATATAATCTTGAGCTCTTTTAATCCTTCCACCTGTCATGCTGTGTAATCCGGTATCTAACAATGTTACTTTCCATGGTTCACTAGAGTTATTGTGAACCTCCATAGATCCATTAGATATATCAATAGTGACATCACTTTGATGTAAAAAATAGTTGGCAAAATATTCTTTTATGTAATACCCTTTATATCCAAGCAAAACAACAAATTCATTAAATCCATATTGTGAATATGTCTTCATAATATGCCACAATATTGGATAACCACCAATTTCCACCATGGGCTTGGGCTTAATGTCTGTTTCTTCACTAAGCCTAGTTCCAAAACCACCAGCTAATAACAACACTTTCATAATACTCTCTCCTTTGTAATAATATCTCCAGAATTCTTGAGCTCAACCAGCAACACTTTCAATCTTTCTGGGCTGATTAAATTATGTGTAGGTAAATTAAAAATATGATCACAAACGTACTCTGATACTACGTTTGAACCAACTTTATAATATATCTGATTAAAATCAGTTTGCCTGCCAGATGCTACTGTTTTGAACCATATTGAGAGATCTATATTTTTAGCAAACCTTGTCTCCCAATAATCCCTATTTTTAACCAAAAATCCATATCTGAGAAATACGTTTTCTTCATTATAAATATAATGATTTGTATATATTTTCAAAATTTCATTATAAAAATTTGCAATTTTTTTTCGGCTTTTAATATTATAATTTAGCCCAATAATTTGCGTCACACCAATACTTGCAAAAATATTTGATAGCTTGGAAGGGTATGGATAGTCTAAAATTTCAGCTTTATCTGTAATTTTTTCATCTAAAAAATACTTCATTATATTTAATTTCGTTAATATTGCATTAATGAACTTTCCCAGCCAATATAAATATGGATGCAATGTAATCAAATTCAGGATAAAAGTATAAAATATCTTTCTCGTGTACCTTTCGCCAACATACGGAACATCCGCATAATACTTTATAAATTTATCAACATATATTGCATTATTTACGCTTACAATTCCACCAAGTCCTGTATTTACAATCTTACTTCTATCAGTCGAAAAATATCCAAAATCCGCTATAGTCCCAGAATAATAACGATCTAATTTTGCGCCAAGAGAAAGTGCAGCATCTTCAACTACAATTAAATTATACTTCTTCGCCAAATCCATAATAGAAGAAATATCACACATCTGTCCAAAAGTATGTTGTGCATATAGTATTTTAGTATTTGGGGTTATTAGGCTTTCAATCTTTGATAAATTAATATTAAAATCATCCTTATTAATATCACAATATATTGGTTTGGCATCGCAATATAAGATGGCATTTGGAACAACTACACATGTAAAGGAAGGGATGATAACTTCATCCCCTTTTTTAACCCCTACTATTTTCAATATACTATAAAAACCCATTCTTCCGCTGGCAAATGTATATATATATTTAGATTTTAACTTGTCTTTTAAAATCCTCTCATATTCATTTATACAACTACCACTTACACTTGCACCATTTTTAAGAAGCCTAAATGCACTTGTAATTTCTTGTAAATTATTTGTTCCACAAAAAATATTCATCTTATAATGTGGATAAGAGGGAAGATACTCTAATATCTTTTTTATTTTATCTATGAAAATCAAAATTACCCCTTATTAACTCTGGAGTTACTTGAGATAAAAAATTATCTCTATAAAAAATTACATTGGATTTAAATTTATCTATATTATTTTTTTTAAAAGTCAACAGCTCATCATACACTACATCTATATCTTTATTATTGGCAAGATTCCAATTTTCCCCCTTTCCAGCTTCTGGCATGGGGTTTGTAGTAAATGAACTAAATGACTTAATGATTATTACTGACAACCCACTACAAGCAAACTCCATTACACTGCCAGACCCAGATGATATAACAACGCTATAGAAATTCAAATTTGGTTGTTTTTCTATAATCTTCCAACCTTCCTCCATCTTTTCAGTATATTTGTATTTTTTATGAACAAAATCTGGATGTATCTTAAAGTCTATCCGACATTTTTTGAGCATATGACTGCCTTTTAAAATCTTGATAATATTAAAAGCATCGCTTTGGACATATGGAAGCATGACAATGACACTATCTTTATGCTTATTTACACTATATTTTTCATGGTATATCTTTGAATACCTAAATGCTGGCCCAGCTTTGTAACTATATACACTCTTAGAAGGAATATAATAATCACCTGTTACTAAAATAGTGTCTGGTGCAATTCCTAATCTTTGGTCGCTCTCTGGAATGTATAAACAACTATATGTTGGAAACTTAAATAGAAATTGTGTCCCGTAGATTTTTAAATTATCACTGAAACTTCTCAAACCTTTATAAAAATTTTTATCGTAAACTTGGTATTCGCACCAAGAAATGACTTTTATGTTTTTACCTTTTATTTCTTTTGATAATCTTCTTCCAAACAAGTACCTAATATAAGGATAAAAATCAGTTCCAGATAATGAGTACATCAAATCACTCTTAAACATTTTATTTATTGGGCTATTTCCCTTTACACTCCCTCTTAACTTAAAAACCGCAAAAGGATAAAATAATATAAATTTGAACACCTTTTTTAAATCAGTAGGGGTTAATAAGAAAACATCTATAAAAGTTTTTGAACTATCATTTTTTACTGTTTTAATAAATTTTATGTATTTTAAAGGGTTCTTATGATTATAAAATTTAGGAGTTATACAATAATCTATACTATTGACTTCCATATAATTATACAAATCTAAAAAGTAATTGTCTTTTTTCATTACTCCCTCTGATAATTCCGAATCCCCATAAAAACTATCTATTAGAACCATGTTATTTGAAATATTCTCATTCTTATCATTATAAAATTTGGAATAAGCATATACAAATAGAAAAGATATAAATAGCAATATATTTTTAATATAAAAAAAAATAAAACTCATTAATAAGGAGTTATTTACAATTTTATTGTCAATAATATTGTGTAATAATTTTGTCTTTGTATATGGATTCTTGCTTAGGGTTGGGTTTGATAACATCCATACATCCTTATAAGCCACCCTATTAATTCCATCAAGAAAATCGGAATATTTTTTTATTTTATTCATCACTTTATAAATGCCAATAAATGTTATTGTATTATATAAGTAGCTTATTTTTTACTATCTGGCCCTTATATATTCTGAATTTCTCTTTATTTCAACATCAATAGATTGGCTAACATCTATAATTCCCTTATTTTTTTACAGCTATCATCCAATATGGAAAAGTTTATTATATTGAAATAAAATAGCTTGACATTAATAAGTTTAATCTGCTGTTTTCAGCCAGTATTTATGATGCTCCGAATCTTGAATAATCTTTTTCTCTCCGCCAACAATCTTTTCAGCATGGCGGATATCTGTAACAAAGCGATTAAAATCTCCATTTTCAAGATCAATTGCTACTTCATCAAAATGAGACCACGCTACATGACCAAGTTTGACATGCTTCTCAATCATAAGTGCACCTGCAGAGACTGCCATCATTGAACACAAACTTCCAACATCATGACTGGAGAAACCAGGAATAATTCTAGAATTATACTTACTCAAATTGTAATAATGGCGAACAATGCCAACCTGAGTATCTTCATTTGGCGTCGGATATGCTGAAGTACATTGCAATAAATAAAGATTACTTACATTTGAGAAATTACTAATAACAAACTCTTCAAAAGCCTCATCAGTATAACCCATTGAAATTACCACATCCTTCGTGAAATCCTTGGAAACTCCTCTCAGATAATCTTTGTGCTCAGAGATGGTTGACGGCAACTTAATTATTTTTGGATTAAACTCGAGAATAAATTCATAAGAGGGCATATCAAGAATAGAGGCAAACCAGTCAATACCAATTTTCTGACAGAAGCTATCTACCCAGTGAAATTGATCACGATTTAACTCGATTCCGTGACGGTAATCACGAAAAGTTTTTCCAAATGGAGAGTGATATGGTGCCTCTAGTTGTTCAGTCGAATAAAAAGATTCAACATCCCGTTTCTGCAACTTGATAAAATCTGCTCCTGCCTTTTTGGCAGCAATAATCATAGACTTGAGTCGATCCATGTCGCCAAAATGGTTGGTTGTGATTTCAGCAACAATCTTAACTATACTCTCCTGTAAAAGCGGTTTAGTAAATTTTAGATTAGTCTGTTGTAACACTGCCTTGTTATGACGTTCAGAAAATATCAAATTGAAAGTATTAACTGAATACACACTGTATTGCTTATTACCAACATGTTTGACATTAATCGACAAGCGTTTTTTTTCAGTAAGAAGCATCTCTAGCACCTGCTCCTGACTGCTAATTATACGCTCCTGGTAGTCAGGATCATTATGCTGGTTAGCAGAAGGAATCTTGCTTGTGAAGCCGTCTTTTCGACTAAAATCGAAACCCAACAGATAGACGTTTTTCTTGATTCCCTCTTGATGTGCAATCTCGTTAGCAATGCGTAATGCTGAAATAACCATCGCATGCTCGATATAAATTGTTTCAGAGAAGAAACGGTTAATCAAAAAATTAACTGATTCTGGATTATTAGGAATATATTCAGCTGTCAATTGATTTACATCTTTAGGGAGAGCTTTGTCGGTAATGTAAAGCTTGCATTGTGGTCGTACATCATCAAAAGCATTAAGCACCCACTCATGGTGAAACACTGCGATATCGCCAGGGTAAATAATCTCAGAATCATTAGTATTGATTACAATACAGTCTTCAATCAATGATAAATCGACACCATCAATACTCGGACCCTTTCCAATAATCACTATGTCTTGGCCAATTTTATCACCAATCGCTTGCCTGATTTCCCGATACATTATCCTTCCAAATTAGATATACGAATCTTATACTTCTTAATTGGGAATAGTATTTGACCTACATAAGGCTCATCATCAACACTTACCGTACATCCATGCTCCAAAGCCAAATTAAGTCCGGGCAAAATATCCCAGCAGTTAACACCCTTGACATTCTCAAACACCAAAAATGCGCCACGAACTGCTGAAAGTGTATTATACATTGAGCAACCTATAATACGATATTCACAACCCACATCAGGTAAGCGAAGTATATCTTGCTTATTCAAAGAAGAAGATAAGCCAATAATACGCGATTCATATTTACGTATTGGCATACCTGTAATCTGTACATCGTCAAGTTCTGGCAAATATACACATGATTGTTGATGTAGTCCTAGTGTATAGATTGAAATTCCCACCCCCCATTCACGTAGGCCTGAGACAAAATTTTCAGTGCCATCAATAGGATCAAGTACAACATAAGAGCCATTGGCATCCCAATCACAATTACTAAATGGCGCCATCTCTTCAGAGATCAATTCATGCTCAACCATATGTGTACGGACATAGTCAAATACAATCGATTGCACTAGCAGGTCACCCTCACTGACGTAACTACCATCTTCTTTTTGTCTAATTTGATCTCTAAGATGCAAAACATCCTCTAATCTGTTTTTAATTATATCTACAATCTCACTACAAATATCCATTTATCATTCCTGGTGCATGCTCTATAAGATTTTTAACCATCTCAAAATCAAAATTATCATCAATATCTATTCCACAAATAGAATTTGTCACTACTGGATATATATTACGTCCAAGAAAATCTCCACCCAGTTTACTCCCCTTAAAGCGAAACACGTCCGTACTAAATACTTTGTAGGAATCAATCATGGCCTGCCTCCGAATCATTGATTTTCCACTATCATGGAATTCTGGCAATAAAATATTGTTTTCAATTTTATATAAACGATTCTCCGCACGTACAACTGTTCTCGCAGCGGTTATAGTTGAGTTGAGCTTTAAAGCCTCAATACATAACTCTACATCATCTACACAACGAAAAACAAATGTTGGTCGTAACCATACAATTATGTCCGGCTCTTCAATATCAAACTCTGCAAATTTAGAACGGAGATCTTCAAGAATATGCTCTTCCATTGCTGCGTCTACTGCCGCATCAGCAGAACGTAAAAATGGCACCTCTGCGCCATTATTACGGGCAATTTCAGCATATTCATCACTGTCTGTCGAACAAAAAATCCGATCTACACTCGATAATCGCTTTGCAAATGAAATACTATAAGACAACAAGGGTTTTCCCAAAATTAGGCGTATATTTTTATTTGACAACCCTTTTGAACCAGAGCGAGCTGGAATAATTGCATATATTTTCATATTCTACCTTTAAATTTATTTTAAATTATATTTCTTTATCAAGTATTTTGGCTATAACATGCTTTGTATCACATTTTTTTGACGAATAGTATTCTATAATTTCATCATATCTCTGTCTTTTTTTGGAAATATAATCGATATTTTTAATCTTATTAGACATTTCATCGACACTGTTTACTAGAATAAACATCTTACTCATATCTTTTATAATATCCTCTGGTAAAGGAGTTGGAGCGCCATTAAAAAGAATAACACTTCTTTCATAATGAACCTCTCTATTTATAAAATCTGAAGAAAAATAATCGCTAATTATGTGTTTTGACTCTTCAATTAAAGTATGCATTGGCATAGATACATCAATTGTAATATTTGAATAGCTAGAAGCCAACTCCCAAAATGGAACATACACACCAGAAGTTATTACTAGTGGATGAACCCTAATCACTACAGTCTTGTCTTTAAGCTTCTTACCAAATAACTCTATAATGCTTTTATGTCTTTGATAAAGTTCATAGCCATCAAAATTATGCAAGGAATTCTCAAAATCTACATATTGTAAATTACCCAAATAATCGTGCCCTTGCGTAATATACAGGTAATCGTACTTTATTTTATTTGATTTTATCGTTTTTTGAAAATTTAAAGATCCAACACTATGCGCCTTATTAGCACCCATATCTTCAAAGACCTTTTTAGTATAATCATTGAAAACGAAATTAACATCTGAGGGCATAATCTCAGCATACTTCAACATTATATGCTTATACAAATAATTACCATGCTGATAGAAGAAAGCCTTACTTTTTAACGCACCTAAGTAATCATCAGTGCTTAATAGCCATGTTTTGAAAGCGGCACTTCTTTCTTGTGCCATTCTCTCTTTAAAGATATTCTCCACAAGAATTTTATAGAAAGACCCCGAAGTAAGTTGATCCAGAACACCTTTACTGCAAGCGCCCTTTATTTTTATTTTTGTTTCTTGCTTAGAGGAAGAGGAGAAAACAGAGTGTTTAAATATTAGCCAAACAAAATTTTCCCAATCATAATAGATTTGTATATTTAATAATTTACCAACTAATCTGGCGACAATTCTTTTTAATGAAATGTTTTTAAACTTATTGGAAAACTTAATTGATCTTTGATCAACGATTTTTGGAACTAAAATCCATTTAATATTGATATTATTCAGAGTGCTTAGAATGCTTGTATTATTTGTTAAGTCGTACTCTATATTTTTTATATCAGTTATATAAACGATGTTGGATATACTTAACAATCCTAAAATATATTTAATAGTTCTCTCATATTCAATATATGAAACATATTTTATTAAGTCTACCAACAGACCTTTATATTCTCTTGTAAGGCTTTTTTCAATCAAATTAATATTAGATAAAACTCTATCTCTAAACACCTCTGTTGATACATAAGAATGCAATGTTTTATATTCTAGATTCAAATTATCTAGCATATAAAATGAACATGGAGTTAATGCAATAATTTGTTTATTCTTATGCTGTTTTATCTCACCTGCAAAAGTGTCTATAGAGGACATATGTTTTACATCCACTATAATTATTTCACCCTTTATATGCATCCTAATGTAATTGTTTTTGGATTGTTACACTTAACCCTGCCATTTGAAAAATAATCAACAGTATTATCATTGTACAAATGATAAAAGTTAATCACTTAAACATATTCCAGTGCAAAACTGTGTCTTCATCAATATCATTAGACGCCTCTTTCCCAATTAAATCATCAATAGATCGCGGACTTATGCCGTGCGCAGGCCTCTTAAAAGTTAGATCACTTTCTTCAATAGTCTTGCCTTGTGGTATAAGCTTGTTAGCCACTAAACTCCTTCTAGCATTTAGTCTAGCTATAGCTTCACTCTCTAACGCCCTAACTTGAAACTGCCCTAATATGATAAAAGTTTTTTCTAGATTTCTCCTATATAATTTAAGGTCATCAATATCCATAGCATGATAATGATCATTTCCGGTAAGCGTCTTATCATGAGTAAAGTGCTTCTCTATAATAATTGCTCCCAGCATTGTTGCCATCTCACATACTTTCATGTCACTTGGCAATGTATGGTCAGAATATCCAATAATCTTATCAGGAAATTTAGCTTTTAAATCAAGTATCATACCCAAATTTGCATTCTCATCTAGCGTAGGATAGTTAAGAACACAATGTAAAAGAGCTAAAGGATTTCCAAATATTTCTATCCAGCCAACTGCCTCTTGTATCTCGTGCAAACTACATGCACCTGTCGAAAGAATGATTGGCTTGTTAAACTTGCAAATATATTCTATAAATGGTTTGTTTGTTATATCTGATGATGAAATTTTATAAACATCCATCATACTGTCTAAAAAGTCAGCAGACTCTAGATCAAATGGTGTGCTCATAAATTCTATATCAAGCGTATCACAATACACTTTTAACTCTTTCATTTCATCTATCCAAAAACTATCATGTTTTTTAAATAACTTATACTGCGAAGTGGTAGGCTCTTTTTCAGTATCCCAATATGCTGGAGAATCCTTTGAAGCTAATGTTTCTGCCTTATAACTTTGAAACTTAACCGCATCAGCGCCACCTTCTTTAGCTTCACTAATAAGCCTTTTTGCAACTTCCATACTGCCTTCATAATTTACACCAATCTCTGCTATGATATATGGCTGATAAATCTTGTTAGCATGTGTATTAATTGTATTAAATAATTCTAGTAATTTCATTTAAATCTCTCTATTTTTTATAACATTATTTGCCACATGAACAATCTCAGCAGCACTCATATTAATTCTATACTCTTTTTCCAACAAGGACTTATAATCGCTCATAGTGTCAATATCGAACTTTAATTTAGGATAAGAAATTTCTTCTAATGGATCAAAAGTTTTAATAGAATATTCTGATGAATGCTCCCACATATAATTAAATAAGTGCTCTCTATGATTCGTTGTTTTCGCCTTTTTGTTGATAACCTTTAAAAGACCTATTGAACAAATCTCTGCACCCAGCCCATCAGGGTATTTGTTTTCTTTAGGAATATGATTGTATGCATAATCACAATTACCCTTTCTAAAGAAATCTATTAATCTATCAATTTCACTGGCACAAATTAGTGGATTATCGGCACAGATACGTACAATCTCAGTAGCTGAATTTAACCTTGCAACCTTGTAATAACGATCAACAAGATTGCTTTCACTACCTCTAAAAACCTCTGCACCAATAGATTCTAGGTACCAAGCAAGCACGTGATTATCTTCTGTATCTGGTAAAGCAAAAATTATTTGATCAACTTTCTTTGACATTTTTACTCGTTTATATACCCATTCACAAATTGGGTGCCCGTGCAAATACAGAAGCATTTTATTAGGTAGTCTCGATGCTCCCATCCTTGCCTGTATTATAGCAACTACTTTATTATTTTTTACACTCTGTATTGTCATTTAAGGTAAACAAGATAGTATCGCTTTTAAAACCTTTTCTTTATTTTTACAGAAACTATATCCGGAAATATTTCTATAAAGTAGATTTCTATAATCACTATCATGAACTAATTTATTGAAAATGTTTCTAATATCAATAAAAGTATTGCTATTTATAACGCCAAAATTCACAAAACCTCTTTCATGATGAGAAAAATCATGAGTAGCTTCTCTTTCATGATGAGAAATAATAATAGATGGGATATTCATTTCTGCCAACTCATATACCGTCCGGCCATTTGAAGATATGGCTATTTGAGTTTTAGCCATAATTTCTGATACAGATGAAGTGGCATAATGCAAGATGACGTTCTTATTTTCACATTCTGATAGGTGCACCCTTAACTCATCCAAGAATAAATACCCAGCGCCGCAAATAATATTAATTTTTATACTGTCAACTTGGCAAATATCGTCAATAGATTTTAATGTTTTTAATGTCAAATTATTCTGATCTGTGCCCCCAAACATAATTAACACTTCTTTAACATTATTATTAAATAAATTTGGCTTAGCATCATAAAACTCATCCCTAAGTATTAAATATTTATGGCCCCAGTAATAATTACTACCTTTGTTTTTGGGCGTCTCATATAGATCATTAAACACCATATCTGCATACTTTGAACCGCTACCTAAATCTTCAAAGTTTACGACTAACATCCCTTTCTCTTTAAGTTTTAATATAAATTCATCCGTTGTATTAAGAACATCATTAATAACTATGTCCGGATTTATGTCTAAAATTGTCTTCTCTATATCGCTTGAAACAATAACTTTATAATCCATAGAGGCAATCTTTTTTACAGCCAATTCGTACTTTTCATCACATACAAATATTACTTCATGATCTGTAATATCGTGCGCAAGAGATAATGAATGATATATATGCCCCATGCCAATCTCAACACTTCCAAACACATGGAAAACTATTCTCCTTCTTTGAAGAATTTTTTCACATACCCACCAACTTTGATAATTTTTAATCTCTATTGAATGCTCATTTGGAATAATAAATGGCACCCGAGTAAAATTACCCCCCTTAATCGAATATTTGTCAAAAATATAAAATACACCTATCTCTTCGCACAAATTCTGAAACTCTATTTTTTTTAATTTATTATCATCTATTAAATAAACGCTCCGTTCTTCTTGCTTAACAGAAACAAGTAAACTATTATTTAATTTCAAAAACTTTGAATAAGCGGACTTTAAAGTATCAACTCCTAAAAGGGGTGTATTAGCTCTATATAGAATTATATGTTTTTGACTAAATTCTTTAATTCTATCAACAACCTCTTGCACTATATTTTCAGAATCTAAAGATAGACTCTCATCTTTTTTGTAGTTAATATTATTCCTCTTTGCAATTAAAGAGATTTCGTCTGAATCTGTTATGATTAATATTTTCCCTCTATCAGAGGTTAATTCTAATACTGTATTAATAGCTCTTTGTATAAGCGTAATGCCATCCATTTTTTTAACTAATTGATCAGGAATTACTGCTCTCTTCTTAATTGCAGGTATGACAATAAGCACATTATCCATTTATTGTAGTTTCTCCAATGTTTTTTTTGTAGATTCTAATAAATACTGAAAATCATCATCTGTCATCATGTGATGGAACGGGAACGAAATCATGCTATCAAAGAAATGATTGGTATTCGGGCAATTAGAACTACCTAGACCAGATTTCTGATAGAAATCATAACGATAAAGTGGGTAATATTGAACAACACACTGAACCTTCTCTTCTTCTGCCATCATCTTTATAAACTGGTCACGTTTGCTACTGTTCATTTGAGCAACCAAAAGATGATAATTGTGTCTTTTGCTATCTTCTCGGTGGAACTTGAGTTCTGGATAATCTACAAGTGAATCAATAAAAATCAGCGCCCTTTGTCGCTTCTCTTTGTTTACTTGATCTACTCGATCGAGCAACTTGGACCCAAGGGCACATTCCACTTCTCCAAGGCAATAATTATTTGGCCAAAGAGGCTTTCCGTTTAACTCGGGCAAGTCAACATTACCCATAGCTGGCTTCCAATAAGACTCCCTTTCATAATCAAAAACACAATGCCCATTATGGCGCAACATTGGAATAATTTCTGAGATTCTATCATCCTTGACAGTTAGCATCCCTCCTTCGCCCAAAGTAGTAATATTCTTATGCGAATGAAAAGAAAAAACCCCAAAGTCACCAAAAGTTCCTGCCATTTTTCCATTAATTTCAACTCCTAATGCTTGTGCAGTATCCTCTATTACTAGTAAATCATTTTCTTTGGCTAATCTCATAATAGAAGGCATATCTATACCATAGCCATATAAGTGAACAGCTACAATCGCTTTAGTTTGATCTGAAATACATTTTTCAATAGTTTCTGCTGTGACAACTTTCGTATCTAGATCAATATCAGCCCATACTATTTTCGCCCCTTTTTTAAGAAAAGGATATGCAGATGCAGTAAAGGTGTGGCCTGGAATAATTACCTCGTCACCATTCTCAAACTGACAAAGTTGTGCTGCTAACTCCAAACCTGCTGTTGCGTTATTCAAAGCAAATGCATATTTTGCACCAATATATCGACAAAACTTCTCCTGAAAATCTTGTTGATGTCGCCCCTGAGTCAATGGTATTGCTGATTGCATTGTTGAAACAACACTATCAATTTCTTCCTGTGTATAGTTATGGGCACGGCCGCTAAATGGAATTTTATACTGCACGACTCTTTCCAAAAATTACAATAAATCTAGACTTGGTTAAATGTACACTTTCTAGCACTTCATAGTGCTTAGAGATTTCAGACTCCAGCTCTTCTGCGTCCTTTACAAATCCAATTGGATCTTCTGGTATGAAAAGACTAATCATCAGAAAACGTGCGCCCTTTGATGCAACTTGAATAAACTCTTTCCAATTGGAAAGGTAAGACAAGCACTCAGAAGTAAAAATAAGATCCACCCCTCCTGATTTTGAAAAACCCTCTAAAAAATCTCTAAATCCAATTGAATTATTAACATCAATTGAATTGAATTGAATGTCTGGAAATCTTGCTTTTGCTTGCTCAACTGCAGTATGGGAAATATCAAGACCTACAACCTGATTGTTTCTTTTTTTTAATAAGTGGGTTAATGCGCCCTTCCCAGACCCAATATCAACTATTGAATGAAAGTTATATACCTCTAAAATAGATAACGCAATTTTTCTATTAAGCTGCCGAGAATCTTCTTGATGCCAAGAATCAAAATTATCGCTTTGTTCTTTTTGGTACATCTCCTCAAAAGCACCAATAAACTCTCTTTTACCTGTGTTGAAAATATACTCATGATATTTAGACATAAATCATACTCCTTTGACAATTACAAAAATAGCTCATTGAACACAAACTAAGCAATGAAGAGCTAAACTGAATTATTAGCTAGAAATTTTTTTGCAAAAATATCTGCAATTAAAACAACTGAAGAATGTATATTGCTTGCTGCATATTTATCAAACACACTCGCATCACAAACATACAGTCCTTTAGTGTTGTACACTTCAAAATCGGAGTTTATCATACCATGCATACCACCAATCAAATGGTAGCCACTAAATACATTATTAATAATATAATTTTCAGGATTGCTAATCATCTCTTCTTCTTTCTCTATTTTTAAAATAAGTGAATTTAAAGGCTCCGATTTGAGTAGACTTAAACAAAATTTTAACGCTAATTTTAACAACTCAACATCTTTTTTTGATGACAAATACATAGGGTCTACGATATTATTAGCACCATCTAATTTAATTATTCCTTTAGATTTTGGGTTGATTGCTGTAATTGAAATTGAAAAACCTGGTTTACTACTACTGAACAACTTACCGTCACTTCCAGCCCTTCCTGTTTCACTAAACTGAACTATCTGGATTCTGGTGTCAATCACTCCATCTTTGTCTAAATCTAGATGAGCTGCAGTAGTTGCTCCTGTGCCCTTCATTAATGTAGATCTTCCAGAAAAATGCTTAAATACAAGCGATATTTTTTTAAAAAAACTATCCGAAATTTCATTTAATGAATCGATACTTTTACTGGTTAAGACGTTAATCCTTAGATTTGTATGATCTTGTATATTTCTTCCAATGTTAAGATTAATTAAAAAATCACCCGCTTTATTGGTTCTAGATTTTTCTCTCAACAAAAGATCACATGTACCAACTACTCCACCAGATAAAATAACATAATCTGAATGAAACTCTCTAAAGAGTGTCCTGACCCCAGTCACCTCTCCATCATCATTAAACAATATGCCTTCAACATTTTCATTAAGAACTTGTTTAAACCTTCTTTTAGCAATAAGAGTTAAAACCGATGTTCGAAAATACTTTTTTATAGTATTAAGAATTGGGCCGCAGGCCTCCTCATTAGAATAATTCATATCCCCAAAAGGGATGCCTTGTACCTTTAATGCCTCAATAAAAGCTGCATCTACATTATTTTGACAAGCCATCGACAAGCTAATTTTATTTTGATCTTTCGTCTTTAATGAGTACAAATTATTATAACTTTTTAATAAATCATTGTAGTTAGAATTAAATTCTTTTAATATTGAATTCCATTGCAGCTTACTTCCAAGCATATGAACGCAGCCATTCATAACAGAGGCGCCACCAAGTAAATTTGACTCAAAAAATGGAATACGTCGCCCGCTTGATAAGACATAGTCTCGTTTAGAAATGTATTTAGTTTTTTCGCTGTTAAACAATAGACCGATAAATAAAGGTATCTTATACCAAATTGGATATCTTTTATATTTGCTTTTCTCGATTACGGTAACATTAAAACAATCTTGAAGATTATTTGCGATTGTCAGTCCTGCAGTTCCCCCGCCTATAATTACAACTTTTTTTCTATTGTCTGTCATATATCTTTAATATTCTTTTTTAGCTTTACCTTTCTGATGACGTCTATTGCTTAATATTCATAATTGAATTATAGTCAAACTCCCATCTAACAACATTACTTCAAGAGACTTTATGTGATTTCTAGTGGATTCATGAAACACTGAACATAACTCACAAGAATTATTACCAATCACAACCTTTTGTTAACAATAAAACTATTCACAAGATACAATAAAATAATCATTCAGTAAACTCTTTTTATTGTAAGGATGTTGATAATTAAAAATTTTCGTATATCGAATTAACGAACAAGAGGACTCGTTAATTATGGCATGTGCAGCTCCAGTATCCCATTCCATTGTCGGACCTAATCTTGGATAAATATCAGCCTCACCTTCGGCAACTAGGCAAATCTTTAAAGAACTACCAATTGAGATTAATTCCTTTTCTTTTTGTGTATCTATCGCATCGATAAATGTTTGTGTCTCGTCAGACATATGTGATCGACTGGCGACTATTTTATAAGTATCGCGTTTATCTGCTGTCTTAAGAGGGAGTCTCTGCCCATCTTTGAAGGCGCCATCATCTTGCTTTGCCCAGTAGCATGCACCTAGTGCTGGAGCGTAGACTACACCAAGCACCGGTGTATTTTTATGAATAAGTGCTATATTAACGGTAAATTCACCGTTCTTCTTTACAAACTCTTTAGTGCCATCTAACGGATCAACCAGCCAAAAATATTCCCAATGCTTCCTATCCTTATAGGGAGTGTCATCACCTTCCTCAGATAGGATAGGAAGGTTAACTGGGAGTTGATTTAAGCCATTTTTGATAATATCATTAGCTTTTTTATCGGCCAATGTTAGTGGCGAGTTGTCTTGCTTATATCCAACTTCAAAATCTTGCTTATAGATCTGCATAATAGCATTGCCAGCTTCTTTAGCAATGGCCACAATATCCTGAATATTAATTTTATTAAGCATGGTTAGTTAATAATTTCCCTGCATTTCAGAAAGTCAAGCACCCTATCAACAGACCCTTCTAACGATTCACTCTCAGTATCAATAACCAGCTCTGGATTGCTAGGCGCTTCATAAGGAGAATCAATGCCTGTATAGTTCTTGATTTCTCCAGCGCGTGCAAGCTTATATAAACCTTTTACATCTCTTGACTCGCATACTTCTAGGCTAGCCTTACAATATATTTCGATAAAATCTTCTTGTGGTAACATTTGCCTAACAAGGTTACGGTCTTTTTTGAATGGGCTAATGAATGCAGTCATAGCAATAACGCCAGCCTCCATCATTAAATTGGCCGCTTCGCCAATTCTTCTAATATTCTCTTTGCGGTCATCATCACTAAAAGTTAAGTTTGATGATAGACCGTGACGTACATTGTCCCCATCCAGGACAAAGGTTCTGCAATCTAGATTGTGTAGCTTTTCCTCAACAGAATGGGCAAGCGTTGATTTACCTGAGCCTGATAAGCCTGTAAACCAAATAACAACAGACTTGTGGCCATTTAGTTGATTGCGCCTTTCTCGGGTAACGGTTGCGTTATGGTAGATAGTGTTTTGGGTTTTCATATTAATTTTTCAAATACCATTTATAAGTTTTACTGAGCCCGTCTTTAAGATCCACACTATATTCCCAGCCCATATTTAATAAACGAGATACGTCAATCAACTTTCTTGGTGCACCATCAGGCTTGGTAATATCGAAAGATAATTCACCCTTAAAGCCAACCACTTCCTTCATAGTTTCTGCCATTTCTCTAATGGTTACATCTTTACCTGTGCCGACATTGATATGCGAAAGCATTGGTTTTGTATTGGCTTGGTAAGTTTTCTCGTCTAGCTCCAATACGAATAGTGACGCCTCTGCCATATCATCCACATACAAAAACTCACGCATAGCATTGCCTGTACCCCATACCACCACTTCAGCATGGTTATTAATTTTTGCCTCGTGGAAACGTCTCATTAGTGCAGGAATAACATGTGAGTTCTCTGGATGGAAATTATCATTAATACCGTATAAATTAGTTGGCATGACTGAGCGGAAATCTGTGCCGTGTTGACGATTGTATGATTCACAAAGCTTAATACCTGCAATCTTCGCTAGTGCATAAGGCTCATTAGTTGGCTCTAACACATCGGCTAACAATGCATCTTCACGCATTGGCTGCTCGACTGCTTTAGGGTAAATACACGTACTACCTAAAAACAGTAATCGCTTAACCTTATTCTCATAAGCTGAGTTAATAACATTAGCTTCTATCATCATGTTTTGATAGATGAAATCTGCAGGATAAGTGTTGTTAGCATGAATACCGCCTACTTTTGCTGCTGCAAGGATGACGTAATCTGGCTGTTCTTTTTTAAAGAAATCTTGTACCTGGGCTTGACTTGTAAGATCGAGTTCCTTATGCGTGCGCATTAAAAGATTGGTAAAGCCCCTCTCTTCCAATTGCCTAACAATGGCAGAGCCGACTAAGCCACGATGCCCTGCAATATAGATTTTTTCGTTAAGATTCATTATTAATCTAGCTACTCGTTGAAATCTGGCGCTTTAAAGCCGTGTTCTTTAACTAAAGAGTCACGCTTAGCAATGTTAATGTCATTTTCCATCATTTCATGCACCATTTCTTCCAAAGTGATCTTTGGCTCCCAGCCTAGTTTTTCTTTGGCTTTAGACGGGTCGCCTAATAACGTTTCTACTTCAGTTGGGCGGAAGTAACGTTTATCAACAGCTACAATTAAGTTACCTGTCTCAGAATCATAGCCTTTTTCATCCATGCCTTCACCTTACCAGCGAATCGTCTTACCCAAGTGGCCCCAGGCAAAATCTACAAAGTCACGCACTGAGTATTGCACGCCTGTGGCAATACAAAAGTCATCTGGCTCGTCTTGTTGCAACATTAACCACTGCATCTCAACATAATCTTTAGCATGACCCCAATCTCTCTTAGCATCCATATTACCAAGGTAAACTGTTTTCTGAAGTCCTAATGAGATACGCGCTAACGCTCTTGTAATCTTACGGGTTACAAAGGTCTCTCCACGTACAGGGGATTCATGATTAAACAAGATTCCGTTACAAGCATACATACCGTAAGCTTCACGATAATTAACGGTAATCCAGTATGCATACAGCTTTGCTGCAGCGTATGGAGAACGCGGGTAGAACGGTGTCGTCTCTTTTTGCGGGACTTCTTGCACTTCACCGTATAACTCTGAAGTAGAGGCTTGATAGTAACGAGTTTTCTTCTCAAGACCTGAGATACGAATAGCCTCCAATATTCTAAGCGCTCCAAGACCTACTGTATCAGCTGTATATTCAGGTGACTCAAAAGATACGGCAACGTGAGATTGTGCGCCAAGGTTATATATTTCATCAGGTTGGATTTGTTGAATGATACGCACTAAGCTCATTGAGTCTGACAAGTCACCATAATGCAGGATAAATTTAAGACCCGTTTCATGAGGATCTTGATAAAGGTGATCAATGCGATCTGTATTAAAAGATGATGAACGACGCTTAATGCCGTGAACCTCATAACCCTTGTCTAATAAAAATTCTGCTAGGTAGGCGCCGTCTTGTCCAGTGATGCCTGTAATTAGTGCTACTTTATTATTTGCCATATTTAATTCCTAAAATAATCCTTTGTATATTTATGTACTTGCTTACTTTCTAA
>Ga0233447_1001456_pt1 | contig 19537 bp, 16 predicted proteins | sample SI_124_October20_3_FD_183014 | JGI IMG/M metagenome (GOLD analysis project Ga0233447, IMG submission 183014) | Seawater microbial communities from Saanich Inlet, British Columbia, Canada - SI_124_October2016_135_MG | ecosystem: Environmental > Aquatic > Marine > Inlet | place: Canada: British...
ATGTTAAAGGTTTCTTTTTTAAATGCATATGCTGAGGAAAAGCCAGATTTTAAAAAATATGCTGCGGGACCTGAGAGAAAAAAAGCATTCATTAACTATGTCAGCCCTTTAATTGATAGAGTCAATGAAGAAATAAACGCAGACAGAAAATTTGTACTAAAGCTCCAAAAAAAAATTAAAATTAATAAAATTTCGATCGCAATAGGAAAGAAAAAGTTATCTGAGTTGCTGAGTTATTATAGGGTAAAAGAGGACATATCACTTGCTCAGCAATTGCAGGATTTAAAAGAAAAGGTCAATATTTTTCCAGATAGTTTAATTCTAGCTCAAGCAAGTTTAGAGTCAGCTTGGGGGTCTTCTAGGTTTGCGGTTGTGGGCAACAATCTCTTTGGGCAACATTGTTTTTCAAAGTCATGTGGTATAAGAGCCCGCGGAGATGAAAAAGTGGAGGTTGCTAAATTTTCATCCATATTCGATAGCATTCAATCATATTACCGAAACCTAAATTCTGGTGATAGCTATAAGAAATTAAGAAGGCTCCGCTCAGAAGAATTGTCAAAGCTTAATAAAATGGATTCACTCAAACTCACGGAAGGATTGTCAGATTATTCCACATTAGGAGATGGGGACTACGCAAAAAGACTTAATGAAGTAATTAAGTTTAACAAGCTTCAACAATATGATAATTAATAACTCAATTGCTTAGTTTGAAATTTCCGGCTTTTCAAATACAAGATCAGAACAGACAAAATTTTTCCCCTATCATCAAAGGTCATCGGCACAGTGAGGATGTTATTAATTGCCGGTCTCTCATATTAGCTTTTCAGTTTGAGGGTGAAGTGAATCGACAACAATGCATCTTATTTTTTTATTCTCGTTGTGCATCACTTACCCACTTTACAAACTAGGCCTTTCATCACTCAGCAATATTGTTTTAGGAGGTTTAGTCAAAATTTTTTATGAAAGTTTAGTTGTAGGCATTACGTGAGTATTATATAAAATCTAACCCCCCTTTTTAGTTTGTGGTTGTCTTTGTTACCTACTTAATGTTTCTTATTTATTAAGATCCTGCGGGTGTTTTTTTCGAGCGCCTTAATAATTCTTCGGCATTTGGTATCTGAGCCCTTTGATACTGCTGAAGTATGACAATAATATCATCCATATTTGCATCTAGCATAGGTGGAAGAGGTTCCCAACCAGGCCTATTTTTCAAATAATTAATTAATTCCTCTACCTTGTCTTTATCAAGAATCGATATCGGACGTTCTGTTGGAGGGGGGTCAGGTATGCCTACGACAGGTCCCTCATCAACCAATCCCCATCCAGGTTGTTTGTCAGGGTCAAGTAATTCATTGCCTACGACAGGTCCCTCATCAACCAATCCCCATCCAGGTTTATGATATTCGATAAGCGTCAGCAGATTATCGAAAAGTATTTCTTTATCAGGCGGCAAAGGAGGCCAACCAAGTCTGTTTTTAATAAAGTCTTTAAGGTGATCTTTTAATTCGTCTGAGGGAAAATTGGATGGATCAGGCTTAGGGATTTCAATTCCTGCATTATTTTCATCCCATATATTATCTTTAAACCAACCCTCCCAAATACGCGGGTACTGTTCTGAAAATGCATTCCAAAATTTATTTTTAGCATGATTACAGTTCGTATGTCCCTTATTACTACCGTGAGCATCAGGGTTTGTAAAATCATCAAAATGCCCACCCTTTGGCTCCAAATTGCTATAAACATCACGTCTTGTCTCGGGCGGCAACATCCAGAACATTTTCCAATTAGGCTCTTTATTTCCATTGCCTGTAAGGTCATTTAAAATAGACTGTGCTTTCCAATCAGGCGAATAATTTTTATCCCAACTTTGCTTCTCATCATCAGTGAGTTTATTTTCATAAACGTAATTTACTAATAACTCTCTGTTTGTCTCCCAATCACCATCTGCTCTGATTTCTTGAACCTTCTCGCGGAATGCCTTGAGCACTGAAATTTTTTCCATGATGGGCATTTGTGACCATTGCTCCTTCATTTCATCTTTGGACATGTTTTCAAATTGTGTGGTGAGATTTTCTTTAATGGATAGGCTGCCATTGGCGCTTCTACTTAAACGCATCCTAAAACGATTAGGATCAATATTAGCTAATAACTCAGGTTTGATTTCAATCAATTTTTTAACTACTTTTCCTGAGCCTAAAACCCGATTACCACTCGCGCGTCTGTCTTCAATGCGATCTTTAATAGAATCGATGTCTTTTTGATTAAGGTTTTTAAGCCCCGGGAAACGATGGAAAAGATTTACAACTTTTTGCAGTTGAGCATCTGATAGGGTATTCATGTTCGGATAGCGCGCTAGAAGATCAGTTTTAACATCGGCATCAATCGCATTGATACTTGAAGAGGTCGCCATGAGAACTGCTACCATAGTTGCTTTTAATTTAAACATTGTTTTTTTTAACTCCATAATTTAAAAGTGGTTTCTCAGCCTTAAAAGTTATTAAAAATAAAACGTTCCTTGCGCCCAGAATCGACTGCTCTTATCGGTACCATCGGAATCTTGTCCATTCGAGGACCCATCGTTCGATCCAATCTTATCTGCCCATAGTGCTGACAGTTGGTAAACACCTGGCTCAGATGCTTCTAATCCTAACCCCCAGCCTTGTAAATCATATTTCTTATTGGTGCCATAAAGAGGTCCTGTGGGAGATTTATGCCAATTTTTAATATGACCATAGTCATAAAAGACAGATGCTTGAATGGCACCGATCAAGCTTTGCTCAAATAGGTTGTGTTTGATATCAACTTGCAGGACATGACCTTCATCTCCAGAGGCTTCACCCATAGGGTAAGCACGAACCCCAGTGGTACCACCTAAACTAAATTTCTCAGCACCATCGAGGTTATCGAAGGCAAACTGCTGATTGTAGTTCAGTGTTAAATTGGTGTTTTCAAAAAGGCTTTGTAAACGAAAAATGCTAAGCATGGTTTTGTTATAAGTACCCTCAGTATGCGCACCGGTCGAGGCTTGATCCCTGGTTTTTGAGAGAGCAAGTTTAATATCAAGATCACCGAGGGTGTGGTTAATGTTGGCATAGGTAAACCCGCCTCCTAGGAAGGCATCAGTCATCTGCAATGTAAGACCAGGTTTGATGGCTAGAATTGCATTGTCGGTCGTGGTTCGATTATACGATTTATCTTGATAATCTTGGTAACTCAAACCAGTATCGATCATGAGCGTGATAAGTTCATCACGCATCAGCGGATACCTAAAATCAACATCAAAGTTTTCTGCTTTACCACCTGAGCCCTCGGAGTAGCTGCTTATAATATCGTAATCAAGATTGGAATAACTCAGATTAGTGCGGAGGCCTTCTTTACCGATAGGAAAGTCATAAGAGGCAATATATAAATCAAACTTAGTATTAGTGCCACGAATGTAACCCATGGTGAATTGATCGCCAAAATTCAAAGGGTCATTAATATTAATAAACGCCGTGGTTCGGTATTCAGCCGTGTTTTTGTCACCATAGTTATCAGCAGCAAGGCTACCTGTGACCAAAGGGCCTTCTTCAGCAACCACCACAACGCGGGACGTATCTGGATCATCACCAGGCTCAAGTTCGACGGTGGCATTCATGCCAGGGTTATCATTAAAATTTAATAGGTGATGTGTAAGGTTTTGGCTGTTGAGGATAAAGTCTTCTTCGTCATTGCTAAAGTATTCTTTAATGTAGTCCTCATCCATGCGAAGGTTAGTACCCTTAATTTTAATGGGGTTGTTTGGATCAATGTTGCCCTCGAGAATATGGATTTGGATGACATCCTCGTTTAAGTTTTGTTCTGGTAGAGTGGCCATCGCAATCATGTAGCCATGGTTACGGTAATGATTGGTGATGATATCGAGCACCGTTTGTATGTCTGAGATCTTGATTTCTTTATTTTGATAATCGGTGACTAAGGCTGATAAAACCTCTTGGCTGTAAATGGTGTTGCCTGAAAAGGTGTAACCTTTAACAAACAACGTTTGAATTACTTCAGGGGCAGGGGTTTTAACTTCGTCTCGGGATTTCGCTTTAGGGATTTCTTTAGGCAGGTTTTGTTGCTGTCTGAGCCGCTTTTCTCGCTCGAGGATTTCACCGGCATTGTTACCACCGGCCATAAGCGACTGGTAAGTAAATAAAAAAAGTATAAACATGATTAATCTATGCATTTTTTAGTTTGAATAAATTTAAACTTAATGTCAAACTAAAATAGTAATTTAGGGCGAAAAAAAACCTGCCAAAAAAGACAGGTTTTTTTAAGGTTTTGAGATGATTATAAAATCGGCACGATGAGCAGTGCAACGATGTTAATAATTTTAATCAAAGGGTTAATCGCAGGGCCTGCTGTATCTTTGTATGGGTCACCTACAGTATCACCAGTAACAGATGCTTTATGTGCCTCTGAGCCCTTACCACCATGATGACCATCTTCGATGTGTTTCTTCGCATTGTCCCATGCACCACCACCGGTACACATTGAAATCGCAACAAATAAACCGGTCACAATCGTTCCCATTAGTAAGCCACCTAAAGCTTGTGGTCCCAAATAGATACCGACGATAACGGGGACAGCAACGGGTAGGATTGAAGGAATAACCATTTCTTTAATTGCTGAAGCTGTTAATAAATCAACTGCTTTAGCATAATCTGGTTTTCCCTTACCTGTCATGATGCCTTTGATCGTTTTAAATTGACGCCTTACTTCTTCAACAACTGATGCCGCCGCACGCCCAACAGCTTCCATCGCCATCGCTGCAAACAAGAAAGGAATTAGACCACCAATAAATAAACCAATAATCACCATCGGCTCACTTAAATCAAAGTTTGTCATGATGTTGTAGTGTTCTAGCTTGTGTGTGTAGTCTGCAAAAAGTACAAGAGCAGCAAGGCCTGCTGAACCAATCGCATAACCTTTTGTTACCGCCTTCGTTGTATTACCCACCGCATCTAAAGGATCAGTAATATCACGCACCTTTTGAGGAAGGCCTGCCATTTCAGCAATACCACCTGCATTATCTGTAATAGGCCCGTAAGCATCAAGTGCCACAATAATTCCTGCCATGCTTAACATAGACGTTGCTGCAATCGCAACACCGTAAAGTCCTGCAAGCTCATACGAAGTAAAGATAGCTGCACAAACTGAAATCACTGGTAATGCAGTTGATTTCATTGAGATACCAATACCCGCGATAATATTTGTCGCATGCCCTGTTTCAGATGCTTTAGCAACATGCTGAACAGGTTTATACTCAGTACCTGTGTAATACTCTGTAATAAGTACAAGTAATGCAGTTAAAACTAATCCAACCGCTGCTGAACCAAATAACGCAGTCGCTGAAAAAGTTTGATCATTAATTTCGATGCCCTGTGGGAACATTTGAACGCTGACATAATAAAATGCAATCGCTGAAAGAACACCTGCAACTGCTAGACCTCTATAAAGTGCTGGCATTACATTGGTCATTTTCTTGTTAGCTTTTACAAAAATACATCCAATAATCGAAGCTATGATTGAAACCGCACCTAGCATTAAAGGATAGAGCACGCCATTGATGTTAGATACCATCAGAGCACCCAACACCATTGTCGCAATAATTGTCACTGCGTATGTCTCAAATAAATCAGCTGCCATCCCAGCACAATCACCCACATTATCACCTACGTTATCAGCAATCACAGCTGGGTTTCTTGGGTCATCTTCAGGGATCCCTGCTTCAACCTTACCGACTAAATCAGCACCAACATCAGCACCCTTAGTGAAAATACCACCACCTAAACGGGCAAAGATGGAAATGAGTGATGATCCAAAAGCTAAACCAATTAAAGGATTTAAGGCTTCAGAGGTTGTAAGTGTTTCACCTCCTAGGTATAGATAAAAGCCAGCCACACCTAATAAACCAAGACCCACTACCAACATACCAGTGATAGCACCACCTTTAAAAGCAACATCAAATGCTTGAGGCAAGCCTTTTGTAGCTGCCTGTGCAGTTCTTACATTTGCACGCACAGAAACATTCATGCCGATAAAGCCACATAAGCCAGATAACACAGCCCCAATGACAAAACCAATCGCAGTATTACAATCAATAAAGTAATAAATAAGTGCTGCTAATATAATGCCAACAATACCTATTGTTTTATATTGCCTTGTTAAGTAGGCAGCTGCACCATCTTGAATCGCGCCTGCAATTGCCTTCATTTTTGCATTGCCTGCAGGTAGGTTGATAATCCATTTGGACATAATCAAACCATAGATAACTGCAAGTACTGCTGCACCTATAGCTATATTAATTACTGGGTAATCGACTAGTGACATATTTCCTCCGTGAGTTTTTTAAAATTCAAGTCTTATATAAGACTTGAAAAAAATAATGCGTAATTATAACTGTTTTCACAGAAGGTTCAATCAAAAAAATAACTTAAAGATGGGCTTTTAATTAAATAGCATTAAGATCCCTATTGTTATTAATAACAAGCTAAATAACTTTTTAATTAATAGATCGTCTAATTTTAATAGCCAGCCAGCAGAAAGCTTGATGAAGATAAGGCTTGGGAATGTTAAAAATAAAATAGCTGGAATGTAGACAAACCCAAATGTAATTTGGTTATTTAATCCTGAAGATAGGTAGCCAATATAAATTGCAATTGATGCGCAAAGACCAATAAAAAAACCCAAAACACTAGATGTTCCAATAGCAAGCTTGGGGGCTATATTATTCTTAATAAGAAAGGGCACAAATAGTGTTGCCCCACCAATCCCAACAATGCCTGAGATGATAGAAAAAAGAAAACTAATTGTATTTGAAAGCCATCGATTGGGCAGTGTGCTTTGTTTAAAAATTTTCTGATGCTTTATTAGTTTGAAAGCAATAAAAAAGGCATACAAAATAAAAATATGTTTTAAAAAATCACCCGGAATATTTTTAATAAAAAATCCTACTGCGACAGAGCCCATAATTAAACCTGGGATAAATCTTTTTACGACCGAATAATCTACATTATGATTTTTGGTGTGTGCATACGCAGCCATCGCACCAGTTATAATTATAGAGGCCAGAGAGGTGCTGACTCCAATAATGATTGCTTCATTAAAGGGGGTGCCAGAAAAATAAACTAGACAATAGGTCACAACCGGGACGATTATCAGGCCACCTCCCAAACCAAATAAACCTGCTGCGATACCAATAGTCACACCTGAAAAAATAAAGATAATAATCTCGGCCATGAGTAACTATTTATTTTTTTGGTTTAAATAAGCCATTAATAATATTTTTTAATGGTGAATCACTCATCTCCGCTTTTAAATGCCTGAGTGACTCATTAGCTGAGGCAGGAATATTTCTTATATTTCTTTTTGGGTTGGATGGGTGCTGGATGGCCACATTAATTTTTATTTTCTTAATTTTGGTTTCTATCTGGTGTGTGTCGTTAATTTTCTCTATGAGCTGTGAGTCAGTCATTTTTAATTGCGATGCGACAGCGCTATTCATCGCCTCAACAAAAAAAACATCATTAAGTATGTTTTTTGCAAGAACCCTCCCTTTGAATTTTTTCTCTAAGCTATCTGAAAGCACTTTTTGTAGAGACTCGAGCTCTTCTTTCTTTGTGTTAAATTCAGAAAAATTTTGACCATGTAGCAACTTTTTTATGGGTTCCATACTATAATGCTACATTATTTTAATAATAGAATAACTAACAAATTTTAGATGAAAATATTATTTCTTAACAAGAATGCCAGAAAACCAAAAAGCTTAAGTTTTTATTCATTGATTGTATTGGTATCGATAATCTTTTCTATTGGTTTTATATGCGCATACATCATATTTAATACTCAAGAAAATAAAGATGAAATGTCGATCGCTCCATTGGTATTGGAGCAAGAAATAAAAGTAGCCCCCACAAACCAAGAAGTAGATCTTTATATAAGCCAGATTGGGGAACTAAACGCGCGTATAATTCAGCTTGATGCGCAGTCAGAGAGAATTCAAGAGATTATGAAGGGTCAAATCTTGGGTAAGGATAAGCTACCTAAATTGAAGGAAAAAAAAGATAAGAATGTAGGCGGTCCTTTTGTAAATGATAATTTAAGCTTGGGTGATATCCATAAAGTCCTTACTCATTTACTTGAAAAAGTTGAAAAAAGAGAGATTTTTTATAATAAGAAAGAAGCTCTACTTTTAAAGCATTCTGTATTAAAAGAAACCTTACCAACTCTTTATCCGGTAGAGGTTCCTTTTAACTCATCTAGTTTTGGTTGGAGACGGGATCCTTTTTTAGGTATTCGCGCCTTTCATGCTGGCTTAGACTTTAGTGCTGCCCAAGGAGAAGAGATTAAATCAACGGGAGCTGGGATGGTAACCATGGTTGCGAAAGATAAAAGTTATGGGAATTTTTTAAAAATTAAACATGGCGATGGGCTTGAAACAAGGTACGCGCATTGCTCAAAAATTTTAGTTAAAAAAGGCGATATCATCGAAAAAAATCAGGTGGTTGCATTGGTTGGTAATACAGGACGTTCAACAGGCCCTCATTTACACTATGAAATTAGATTGCATGGTAGGGCGCTAGACCCTAGGCAATATTTAAAAAAATAAAAATAAAAATAAGAAAATTATGCTGAAAAATTTATTAGGTAGTATTTTTGGAACAAGAAATAATCGATTAATTGGTAACTATAAAAAATTAGTTACAAAGATTAATGCGCTCGAAGATGAGGTTAAGAAGTTAAAGGATGCTGACTTTAAGGTTAAGACAGAGGAATTTAAAGAGCGCATCAAAAAAGGCGAATCACTTGAAAGCATGCTTATTGAAGCATTTGCCCATGTGCGAGAGGCAAGCGTAAGGTCGTTAGGCATGAGGCATTTTGATGAGCAATTAATAGGTGGCATGGTTTTAAATGATAATAAAATTTCTGAAATGCGAACAGGAGAGGGAAAAACACTTGTCGCAACCCTCCCTGTTTATTTAAATGCACTTTCGGGTAAAGGGGTTCATGTTGTTACCGTCAATGATTATTTGGCGAAACGTGATGCCGAATGGATGGGTAAGCTTTATAACTTCTTAGGTCTAACTGTTGGAATTAATCTTTCGAGGATTTCTCCTGATGTAAAGAAAGAAGCCTATGAGTCAGACATCACTTACGGAACAAACAATGAGTTTGGGTTTGATTATTTGCGCGATAATATGGTGTACGCGGCATCAGAAAGAGTGCAAAGGCCATTGAATTTTGCTGTTGTTGATGAAGTTGATTCTATTTTAATTGACGAAGCAAGGACGCCTTTGATTATTTCAGGGCAAGCAGAAGATAATATTGATTTATATAAAAAAATTGATGCCATCATTCCGCAATTAAAAAAACAGGACAAACCTGACAGTAAAGGTGACTTTTGGCTTGATGAAAAATCAAATCAAGCAATATTATCAGATGACGGGCACATTAATATTGAAAAAATACTCGTTAAGGTGGGAATCTTAGAAAAAGATTCTAACCTATATGATGCAGCCAATATTAATTTGCTTCATCATATTAACTCTTCTCTAAGAGCGCATTATTTGTTTATTAAAGATAAGGATTATGTTGTTGCTGATGGAGCGGTAACAATTGTTGATGAATTTACTGGCAGGATGATGCCAGGGCGGCGATGGGGAGATGGGCTGCATCAAGCAATAGAGGCAAAAGAAAAGGTTGCCATTCAAAAAGAGAATCAAACATTAGCAGGAATTACTTTTCAAAATTATTTTAGGATGTACACAAAGCTCTGTGGGATGACAGGTACGGCAGACACGGAAGCTGAGGAGTTTAATTCCATCTATGGGCTTGAGACAGTGGTGATTCCACCTCACTTACCAACCATTAGAAAAGATAAAATAGATAAAATTTACCGCACCTCTGAAGAGAGATATTTTGCTGTATTGGAAGATATAAAAGAGTGCGCGAAAAGATCCCAACCTGTTTTGGTGGGCACAACATCAATCGAAAACTCAGAGTTAGTTTCAAAGTTATTAAATAAGTCAAAATTAAAACATCAAGTGTTGAATGCAAAACAGCATGAAAAAGAAGCAAACATTATTGTTCAAGCAGGACAGCCTGGAATGATTACCATCGCAACAAATATGGCGGGTCGAGGAACAGACATTGTATTAGGCGGCAATGCTGAACCAGAAATTGAAAAGATAAAAAATAATGTAAAGCTAAATAAGGCACAGCAAGATAAAAAAATTAAAGCAATTAAGACTGCATGGGATATCAGTCATAAGAAAGTTATTGATGCGGGTGGCTTGCATATTATCGGGACAGAGCGTCATGAATCACGAAGAGTAGATAATCAATTGAGAGGAAGATCGGGTAGGCAAGGTGACCCAGGCTCTAGTTCTTTTTATCTTTCACTTGAAGATTCACTTCTGAGGATATTTGCATCAGATCGAGTTTCATCAATCATGGAAAAATTAAAAATGCCAAAGGGCGAGGCAATTGAACACCCTTGGGTAAACAAATCGATTGAAGGGGCTCAAAGAAAAGTCGAGGCTAGAAATTTTGACATACGTAAACAGTTATTAGAGTTTGATGACGTGCCTAGCAATCAAAGAAAAGTAATCTATGAACAAAGGAATGACGTTTTAGATAGCACCAGTATGAGAGATACTGTTTCAAGAATTAGAGAGGATGTGATCACCCAAACAATTTATGATTATATGCCACCGGAAAGCATTGAAGAGCAGTGGGATTTACCAGCACTGGAAAGCAAATTACAAGGAGAGTACAACCTAAAAGTTGATATTAAGACTTGGCTTAAAAAAGAACCTAACCTTGCTATAGATCAGGTTGTGAAGCGGACTGCTGAGACAGCTGATAAAATTTATGCTGAAAAAGAAAAGTTAGCGGGTGTCGAAGCCATGCATCACTTTGAAAGATCAGCAATGCTTCAAATTATTGATCATCAGTGGCGATCACATCTTTCTAGTCTGGACCAACTGAGGCAGGGAATTGGTTTAAGAGCATACGGACAAAAAGACCCAAAGCAAGAATTTAAAAAAGAGGCATTTGCATTATTTGAAGCACTCCTTGAGTCCATAAAATATGAAACCACCCGTGTTTTAATGCTTGTACAGGTAAAAAATGAAAAAGATGCATCAGCAATTGACCAAAAAAATTCAGAGCAGGTGAAAAATGCTCAAGTAAATGAGAAAAAAGATGACCAACAAATGAGGAAAGTGGGAAGAAATGAACTTTGCCCATGTGGAAGTAATAAGAAATATAAACATTGTCATGGGGCTCTAAAGTAATGAGTGACACTGATCAATTTAGCACACCATGCATTGGTGTCTGTCAATATAACAACGAAGACATGTGCAGGGGATGCTTTAGAACCCTGGATGAAATTTCAAATTGGGCACTGAAGACAGAAAAAGAGAGACAGGAGATTATGCAAAATCTAAATCAAAGAGCTGAATCTTTATTTTAAGGCATTTTCTTTTTGTATTCACATAGGCTTGATATTACACATTCGCCACATTGCGGGGCAATTGATTTGCAAACGTACCTTCCATGCAGAATTAAGAGATGATGAGCATCATTTAAAAACTCATTAGGTGTTAATTTTGTTAGTCTTTTTTCAACCGCGAGTGGCGTTTTGGCCGGAGCGATGTTAATTCTATTGGCTAACCTAAAAATATGGGTATCAACTGCAATAACGGGTTCATTAAATAGGGTATTTAAAATAACATTTGCTGTTTTTCGTCCTACCCCTGGAAGACTTTCAAGATCATTTCGATTAGCGGGTACTTTTGCATTAAATTTTTCTAGTAATATGGCACTTGTCAATTGAATATTTCTTGCTTTATTTTTATAAAGACCAATTGAATTAATTAGCCCTTCTATTTTATCAATACTTAAATTACTTAAAGATAAGGGGGTATTTGCAATCTCAAATAATTTTTTTGTAGCCTTATTAACTGCTATATCTGTTGTTTGTGCAGAGAGTATGACTGAAATTAATAATTCAAATGGGGAGTGATAAATCAACTCGGTTGTGGGGTTTGGTGTATTTTCTTTGAGAAGGCTAAAAATAGCCCTTCTTTTTTCATGATTCATCAGTTAATTTTTTTGGTTGACCCAATTCATAAAAGCAATCATGAATGCTAATCCAAGAAAAGCACCTGGTGGAAGGATAGCTAAGAGAAAGCCCTCATATTGATCAAAAAAACTTAAACCATTACTATTAAATGTATCGCCAAAAATGAGATTTAAGCCTGAAAATAAGGTGCCTTGACCTAAAAATTCTCGCATCGCACCTAAAATTGCTAAGACTAGACATAACCCTAAACCCATAAATAAACCATCGTAGAAAGAGGGCAAAATTGGATTCTTGGAAGCAAAAGACTCTACGCGTGCTAATACAATACAATTTGTGACAATCAGAGGAATAAAAATACCAAGTGTTTGGTAGAGAGGTTCTGCGTAAGCGTGAATGCTTAAATCAACAACGGTTACGAGAGCGGCTATAACTAAAATAAAGATCGGCACTCTTACTTCGTCAGGGATAAATTTTCTAATAGGGGCGATTGATGTGTTAGCAATACTCATCACTAACATTGTGGCAATCCCTAAACTCACTCCATTCACGATCGTATTAGTCATTGCTAAGGTTGGACAAAGACCCAAAAGCTGAACAGTTCCAGGATTTTGTTTCCATAGCCCATTAATAATTGATTCTTTAAACATTAATCCCTAGCTCAATCTTATGTGTATTAAAAAAAATTAAGGAGTTGTAGATTGCTTTTATAACTGCACGTGGCGTTATTGTTGCGCCAGCCATATAGTCAAATTTACCATAATCTTTCTTAACAGCCCAATCCCTTTTAGGTGTATTGTCCAATGAGATAGACTTAAAAATAGTGATCCATGAATCTTTCTTGATATCAATATAATCACCTAGCCCGGGAGTTTCTTGGTGTTTAATAACCCTAGTACCTAAAATCTCACCATTTCTATTAATTCCTACAAGTAACTTTATTTCTCCGCTATAGCCATCAGGAGCCGTTGTCTCAATAATTACTGCTGTAGTTTTATCATTTTGTTTGGCGAGATATAGTTTCGAATCAATTTTATTTTTGAGTAAAGCGTTAGGGGGTATGACAATATAGCTATTGACTAGATCATTGTTATAAATATTGCTAGGCAGCACTTGAAGCAATAATCTTTTTTTTGCTTCCATTTCACTTTTTAAAATAACTGGTTCAGTCTTAAGGTAAAAAAAAGACAGAATGAATGAAAAAATGACGCTAAATATGATCATTGCTAATACCGTTTTAGCAATAATTTTATAATTTTTTAAAAATTTAATCATGACCAAAGACTTTAGGTTGACTATATTTATCAATCAAAGGAACACAGATATTCATAAAGATTACAGCAAAGGCAATGCCCTCTGGGTAGCCACCAAAGACTCTTATCAAATAAACTAAAACCGCAACCCCAAGAGCAAAAATTATTTTTCCCTTAGGTGTGGTGGGGCCACTAACAGGGTCTGTAATAATAAAAAAGGCACAGAGTAGGGATCCTCCTGAGAGAATATGGGTCATTGGGTTTTGAAATTGAATAGGATCTATTAACCAAAATATTGAAGCAATTACAAAAAGACTTATTATAAAAGTTATAGGCAAATGCCATGTAATAATTTTTTTGTACCACAGGAAAATGCCACCGAGTAAATAACCAATGCCAATAATTTTTGTTGCATTAGCATACGATTGATAGCTTGATGTATCGATAACTTTATTTCCTAAAAATAATTGTGTTTTGACAAAGTCCAGAGGGGTGGCGCTTGTGAAGCCATCAACCTTCTCTTTAAGTCCGTATAAGAAAATATTTAGATGTTCATGAATAGAGAGATATTCAATTGGTTGTGGCCATTTAGTCATGATGGCAGGGAAAGAAATTAATAGCGCGGCATAACCTACCATTGCAGGGTTGAAGAGATTAGATCCGAGACCACCGTAAAGGTGTTTTGCTATGACAATGGTAAATAATGTGCCGATGACTATAATCCACCATGGAGCAATAGATGGGATTGAAATAGCGAGTAAGCTCGCTGCAACAATTGCACTTCCATCAGTAATATAATTTTTAACCGATAAGCCTCTCATCTTGAGGATAATAAATTCAGAAACTAATGCAGTAATAATCGCAGCTGATAAGTTAAAAAGGACTCCAAATCCAAAATAATAAACATACACTAAAATACCTGGAATTAAGGCAAGCATTACCAGCAACATTACTTGGGTTACGCTTGATGTCTTTTGAATAAATGGAGATTGTTGATTAAACATTATTTTTTCTTTTCATATTCTTTAATTCTATCCATTGCTGCAGAAATTGCCGCTCTTTTTTCATCAATAAGTTTAGATTTTTCTTCTTTAGAGCTTTGTGCTCTTCTTTTAGCATTTCTTTCAGCTCTTTCTTGCTTTTCTCGCTCTAGTCTCATAATACGGAACTCATTTCTTTCTCTAGCAACGTCTGCTTCTTCCTGAGCTCTAAATTCAGAAATTAATTCACTTTTTGCATAGCGGTAGAATTGAACCAAGGGGATATTGCTTGGGCATACATAAGAACAGCAACCACATTCAATACAATCAAATAATTTATATTCTTGTGCCTTTTCAAATTGGTCAGATTTTGAAAACCAATATAATTCTTGAGGTTGTAGCGAAACAGGGCATGCCTCAGCACATTTGGCACAACGTATGCATGGAAGTGGTTCTTTTTTATCTTCAATCATTTCGGGCTCAGCCCCAAGGACACAGTTCATTGCTTTTGTTACGGGAACATCAATGGATGGTAGTTTGAATCCCATCATTGGGCCGCCCATTATAAAATTATCATTTTTAATTTTTTGTCCACCCGATTGATTAATTAATGCCTTTAGTGGTGTGCCAAAAAGCACCTCATAGTTTTGTGGTTTAGTTATATTCCCCGAAATTGTCGTGATTCTTGATAGCGAAGGCTCACCAAAAGATATATATCGATAAATTGCAATAATTGTTGCAACATTGAACATCTGGATACCATATTCGCTTGATCTTTTTCCTTTAGGAATCTTTATTCCATTGATGAGAAAAATTAACCTTTTAGCATCTCCACTTGGATATATTGTAGGAACAACTTTAATGCTGATATTTTTATGCGATTTTGTATGAAATTGGAGCTGAGAAAGTGCTTCAGGTTTATTATCTTCTATTCCAATGATAGTATTTTTAGCGCCTAATAAGCTTTCAACTAATTCGATACCGTTGATTAGGTCTTCACTTCTCTCACGCATAACCATGTCATCACATGTGATATATGGTTCACACTCTGCAGCATTAACAATCAGCGTATTTATTTTTGTTGCTTTTGAGCCCATCTTCAAATGACTTGGAAATGCTGCCCCACCAAGACCGACAATACCTGAATTCTGTAATGCCTTTATTGTCGCTTCAACGCCAATTTTTGCCCAATTAATAGGTATTTTTTTTATCCACTTATCCTTCATGTCAGACTCAATTATGACGCCGTAATCAGGCAAACCAGAGGGGTGTGGCAAAAGTATTTTTTCGATACTTTTAATTTTTCCTGATGTTGGGGCATGGATGGCAGCTGATACTGAACCATCTGCCTCTGCAATTAGCTGTCCTTTAAGTACAACATCCCCTTCTTTGACCTTTAGCTTTGGGAGATTGCCAATATGTTGTCTTAATGGGATTTTTAAATATTTAGGAATTCCGATCTTTTGAATACCCACTTTTGTAGAAATTGATTTTCTAGTTTGAGCTTTGACTCCACCATTAAATTTAAAGATATTTTCAATAATTTTCAATCTACTGGACCTTTGCGGGTTTTTTGCTTAGGGAATAAACGGGATATTTCCATTTCCAATTTTCGGCATTTTCTTCAATAACCTCCATTGTAATGCAATCGACTGGACAAGGAGGGAGGCAAAGTTCACAGCCAGTACATTCCTTTTCAATAATTGTATGCATCTGTTTTGCGGCACCTAAAATTGCATCAACAGGACAGGCTTGGATACAAAGAGTGCAACCAATACAAGTATCCTCATCAATAAATGCAACTGACTTTGGTTTTGTAATTCCATGAGATTCATCTAAAGGCTTATATTCCACCCCCATTAATTCTGCCAATGCTTTAACCCCATCCTCACCACCTGGGGGGCATTGATTGATATCAGCCTCACCACTTGCAATTGCTTTCGCATATGGCTTGCAACCCGGGTAACTGCACTGTCCACATTGTGTCTGAGGGAGTATGGCATCAATTTTTTCAACAATTGGATCACCCTTAACCTTAAATTTGATCGAAGAGAATCCTAATACCAAGCCGATGATTAAGGCTAATAAAATAAGGACTAATATAGCAATTAACATTATCGGTCTAAGCCTATGAAGCCCATAAATGCTAGGCTCATTAAAGCGGCTGTAATCATTGCAATTGCACTTCCTTTAAAAGCTTCAGGGACATCTGCCCCCTCCAATCTTTCTCTTGTTGAGGCAAATAAAATTAAAACAAATGAAAACCCAATAGCCCCCCCAAAGCCAAAGAATGCAGACTCAACTAAACCGTAGCTTGCTTGTGCATTTAATAAGGGTATTCCAAGAACAGCACAATTTGTCGTGATAAGGGGTAAAAATATACCTAGCATTTTATAGAGCACGGGAAAATGTTTTTGCATTAGCATTTCAGTAAATTGAACTACAGCCGCGATTACAACAATAAAAGTAAGTGTTCTTAGGTAAACTAAATTATTCGGCTCTAAAAGATAATGATTAATTGCCCAGCTGGTCATTGAGCCAATCGTTAAAACAAAAGCAGTCGCTGCAGACATGCTGATTGAGGTTTCTAATTTCTTTGATACGCCCATAAAAGGGCAAAGGCCTAGGATTTTAGTTAATACGATATTATTTACTAAAACCGTACTTACCATTATTAATAGATAGTTTTCAAGCATAATTGAAATTATATGACATTCAAAGCAATCAATATATCAATAAAATTATATAACTATAAAGAATATATAATTATTTTATTATTCATTATAGTTATATATAATTTAACTTTAAATCATTGAGGTTTCAAGTAGAATATAGCCTTATATAAAACTGGAATTAGTTATGTTTCAAGGAAGTATGGTAGCCATTGTTACGCCAATGAATACAGATGGCTCATTGGACATCGAGAGCTTTAAAAAGCTTTTAGACTTCCATATAGAATCCAAAAGTGATGGCGTTGTTGTGGCTGGAACAAGTGGTGAGGCGCCAACAATTGATTTTGATGAGCACACATACCTTATAAAAGAAGCTGTAAGCCATGTAAATGGTAAAATACCTGTGATAGCGGGGTCAGGTGCAAATTCAACTAAAGAAGCAATATTTCTTACAAAAAAATCAAAAGAGCTTGGAGCTGATGCCTGTCTGCTTATAACCCCCTATTATAATAAACCAAACCAAAAAGGCATGTTTGAGCACTTTAAAGCTATAAACGATAATGTCCAAATTCCTCAAATTCTCTATAATGTGCCTTGCCGTACGGGGGTAGATATTGATAATAAAACTGTCACAGATTTAAGTTCCCTAAGAAATATTATTGGCATAAAAGATGCGACTGGTGAAATTGATAGATTAGATGATTTAAAAAATAGTGTGCACAAGGAATTCTTATTTTTCAGCGGAGATGATATAACTTTTTTAGATTATATGGGCCATGGTGGTAGCGGCGTTATTTCCGTCACAGCAAATATTCGTCCGGATTTAATGTATGAGGCTTGTAAAAAGATGCTAAACAAACAATTCGAAGCCGCAAAAGTAGTAAATAAAAAATTAGAACTTCTGCACCAGGCTATGTTCATTGAGTCAAACCCTATTCCAGTTAAATGGTTGTTAAGTCATCTAGGAAAGATTAATGCAAATATAAGATTACCTTTAGTCTCTTTGGATAAGCAATATCACCAAAAGTTAATAACTGCGTATGAGGCATCTTTATGAAAAAGCTTATTGGCTTGCCAATTTTAGCTTTAATTTTATGTTCCTGCTCATTTCAGTCTGTTACAGATAAGTTTGATGAGGTAACAGCTCCAGATTATGTAAATTCCTCAAAAGCAGAAAAACTTCAATTACCTCCAGACTTATCAGAGTATGAAACTTCAGATGCATACAATGTTCCAGGAGAGGCAACTTCATACACAGATTTTGAAAACCAAAGAAGTAAAAAGATAGAAAAGGTCGAGCTTTTAAAAGACCCAGATGGTATCAAATTAGTTAGATCAGGAAATATGAGATGGCTTGTTGTAGATAAAAGTCCTGACCAAATTTGGCCTCACATGGAGGATTTCTGGTATGAACAAGGGTTTAATATGAAAAAGGTGAACCGCAGATTGGGGGTGATGGAAACGGAATGGACAGCGCCGAAAAATATTGGGGATGAATTAAGTATTGGTGAAGCTATGGATGTATGGCTTGCATCGATTACTGGGGAAGATGAAAAAACAAAGTTTAGGACGAGGCTTGAAAAAGGCTCTAAGAAAGACACTACAGAAATTTACATATCACATCGTAAGATGGAAGGTGTGGATTTAGAAGCGATGGAAAGAATTGAAAAAGTTAGAGAGGGAACATATAGCACAAACATATATAAAATTGAAGAATATAAATCTGATGATGAGCCAAAAAAGCCTTCCATACCAAGTGATGTCAAGTTTACAGAAGCAGATTTCGAAGTAAATGCTGAAATTATGCGCCGATTATTAGTCTTCCTGGGAATGCAAGATTTGGATGCAGAAAAAAAAGTTAAAAAACCTCAGGTTATTGTTAAAGCAAAGTTGATAGAAAATGATAATGGTGTCTCCATAAAACTTAATGATCCTTTTGATCGATCATGGAGAAGAGTCTCTATTGCACTAGATATGATAGGATTTTTAACAGAAGATAGAGATCGAAGTAAGGGTCTTTATTATGTGACGTATACGGATCTTGATATTGGTGAAGCAGATAAAAAAGCTAAAGAGGAAGATGGCTGGCTAGACTCAATTGACTTTTGGAGTGATGATGACCAGGTAGTGGAAGAGAAAGCGCAAGATGCAGATATAAGAAATAAGGGACGAAGAGGTAAAAAGAAGAAAGAGGAAGATGAGATGTTAGATGTTGATGGCGCTAGAGCTATAAATAAAGGAGATGCAAATAAAAATGAAGGTCCAGGCTATAGTTTTGATTTAGATTGTTTGTTCAGCGATGAATGTGACAAGGAGCCTGAAGCTAAAAGCTATCTTATCAAATTGAATGAGTCAGATGATGGGACATACGTTCTTATTGAAAATTCAGATGGAACAAAAAACAATTCTCCAACGGCAGAGTCAATCTTAAATATTCTCTACGAATATTTAAGATGATGGAGTTTTGCTCGTTAGGTAGCGGCAGTTCGGGTAACGCTTTTGTTGTAAAGAATAAAAAAA
>Ga0233447_1001457_pt1 | contig 19537 bp, 15 predicted proteins | sample SI_124_October20_3_FD_183014 | JGI IMG/M metagenome (GOLD analysis project Ga0233447, IMG submission 183014) | Seawater microbial communities from Saanich Inlet, British Columbia, Canada - SI_124_October2016_135_MG | ecosystem: Environmental > Aquatic > Marine > Inlet | place: Canada: British...
TATGCCAATTATCGACCCCCTGAGTTTTGATTGTACCGGATTAGTACCATTTCAAATAAACCCACATTATTTAGATGCAAATCCTGAGGACCACGGTGGTGAAACCCGCGAACAGCGCATTGAAGAATTCCTTGAAATTAATCCGGATTTGTACGTTACCGGACTTCGGGAAGGGACAATGTTTAAACTTGAAAACGAAAAACTTGAATTAATTGGCGACCGGCAATGCCGGATTTTCAAAAAAGGGAAAAATCCATTTGAACTTTCAGCAGGAGATGATTTTAACTTTTTGCTCTGAAAAACCTTTACTTTTTTCAAATCTTAATTTTTTAACACCTGCCCCGAAAGAAATATAAATTCAAACGCCCACATGTTTGAATTAACTAACTTTGCAAATAATTTAGATTAAAAATGGAACTTCTCACTAACAATTATTTTGCACTTTTTATAATTGTTGCCCTGGGTTTTATTTTGGGGAAAATAAAAATCTGCGGCTTGTCGCTCGATGTTTCGGCGGTTATTTTTGTAGCCTTGTTTTTCGGCCACTATGGAATTATTATTTCAAAAGATTTTCAATACCTGGGACTTGTATTATTTATTTTTACCATTGGGATTCAGGCCGGGCCAGGGTTTTTCGGATCGTTTAAAAAAGAGGGCAGACAATTAGCATCTTTTGCCACATTATTAATTCTGTTGGCAGGATTGATTACTTTGCTACTGGTTGCTGTTTTCAAAATCGATAAAAATATTGCCATTGGATTACTGGCCGGCGCTTTAACAAGTACTCCCGGTCTGGCCGCCGCTATCGATTATACCAATTCGCCATTAGCATCTATTGGATATGGGGTTGGTTACCCGTTTGGGGTAATAGGTGCAATCTTATTTATTCGGTTTCTGCCTAAAATTTTAAATATTCCGTTAAAAAAATCGGAAGAAGAACACAACTTGAAAATAAAGAATGAATTCCCGGAAATCCTGCATAAAAATTTTATTGTTGAAAATGAAAATATAGTAGGGAAAAGTATAGGTGAATCACGAATTCGGTTTATGACAAAAGCAGTTATTTCCAGAGTAATGCACAAGGGTTCGGAAATAACTCCGTCGCCGGAAACAATCCTTCAAAAAAAAGATTTAATAAAGGCCGTTGGAACCGAAGAAGCACTAAAAAACGTACAATTACTAATTGGAAGGACAACCGAGGAAGAAATCCCCCTTGACCCAAAATACGACGTGCGATCTGTTCTGGTAACCAACAAAGAAATTGTAAATAAAACCATTGGCCAGATAAACCTACTACATACTTACAATGCTACAATTACACGCATCCGCCGGTCGGGAATTAATATTTCCCCAACACCCGACTCAAAATTGCAATTTGGCGATAAACTTGTGATTGCCAGCAGCAAAACAAACATGGAAATGGTGTCTAAAATTTTTGGGAACGACCAAAAACGCCTTTCCGACACCGATATTTTACCTGTTGCCCTGGGAATAATTTTAGGTGTCCTGGTGGGCAAAATAAACATTGTATTTGGTTCATTTTCATTTAGCCCTGGAATTACCGGTGGAGTATTAATTGTAGCTTTAATACTTAGCAGGATTGGAAAAACCGGTCCTGTATTGTGGACAATGACAAGTGCTGCCAATCAATTGTTGAGGCAATTGGGCCTTGTCCTTTTTTTAGCCGCGGTAGGAACCGGTGCAGGTGCTGAAATTGTCCAAACTTTCGAAAACTACGGGATTCAATTGTTTTTTGCTGGGGCAGTAATAACCATTTTGCCAATGTTTATTACTGCTTTTGTAGGAAAATATTTTTTCAAAATGAATATTTTAAGTTTGTTTGGGGCCATTAGTGGAAGTATGACAAGTACCCCTGGATTAGCTGCCGCAGACGCGATGACAAAAACAAATGCACATTCAATTGCTTACGCTACCGTTTATCCGGTTGCCATGGTTCTTTTAATCGCAATTATTCAGTTACTTACCTTATTTTTATAAAAACTCTTTAGTAGTTTCTAACCTGAACTATTCATAAATTTATCTATTCCGAAATCAAACTGCTTTGAATAAAGAGAATGCTCGATTCTCGATTCTCAAAATAGCTGAGGCTATTTCTGCGAGGCTCAACTCTGTGCTTCCCTTTATTCTGTGCATTTTGAATTCTCATAACGAAAAACTCATGAACAATTCAGGCCAATTTGTCGATTTTATTTATTTCTGGCTCCATGCCGATTTGATTTCAAAAATATCCAGTTTTACGACCTCCAATTCTCCCCCATTAGAAAACAAAAGTAATTCATTTGCGCCTTCTTTTGGAGTAAAACAATTCGAAATAACTGTTTGCCCACCATTTGCATAAATCTCAATAGATGCACGATCAACCAATATTTCGAGTATAATTTTATTGTCAACAGGCATTAATGGGACTGTAGTTCCCAAAACAGATAATGTCCCTCTTTTAACATTATACAAAACTTCGGTGCCGGGATTTTTTTTACTGTTCCTTATCATTAACCCAAAATTGTCAGATGTTTTTAAGTCGAACTCACCCACAATATGAAAACAATCGCCTTTCACTTTTTTCAATATATTTTCATTTATCCCGGGAATTATATTTTTATCGTCCCAATCATAATGTTTCCCATGTAAACTTTCAATTTCAATTACCGGTTTACGCACTAGTTTATATCCAAAATTGAATTTTGTTAACGAAAGTTCGCTTGGAAATGTCATTTGCCCATTAAATGGCATTTCGGGGAATTCACCCCCTTTCATCCATGCAATTTGAATAGTACGGCCATCATCTTCGGGGATGTTGCTCCAAGTTTGAGCAGCATAATAATTTTTTCCGTTATCGCTTTTTAATTTAGCAGATTCAGAGGTAAATTTTTCTCCATCAAAATCACCAATTAAATAACTTCCGTCGCCATCAAAAAGAATCCATTTAAATTCATCGGGGCGGTTTGTAACTTGTAGTTGAATTAAATCAGGACATTCATAAAATCCAAATGTGTGGCTTTTCCATTCCCAATTTACTAAATCGTCGGATGTATAAAACGAAACCCCTTTGCTATTTTCCTCTTCCCCGGTTTTACGGTATAAGGCCATAATCCATTTTTGAGTCGGTTCGTGCCAAATAACTTTTGGATCGCGTGCATCGTCATTTTTATCAAAAGCAATTATTGGGTTTCCTTCGTATTTCTCCCACGTCCTTCCCTTGTCGGTACTGTAGGCTATTCGTTGTCCACAATGTTGGCTGGTATAAAATGCTACTAATGTTTTTTCATTACCCACATTTTTGCCGAGCAAATTATTTTCATCGACAATTGCAGATCCAGAAAAAGCAGTGCAATGTACTGTGTCTTCAGAATTCTCATCGGGGTACAATGCAATTGGATAATGTTCCCAGTGAACCAGGTCGGTGCTGATTGTATGTCCCCAGTGCATAAAACCCCATTTGTTCCCTTTTGGGTTATATTGATAAAACATGTGATATTCCCCTTTATAAAATACCAATCCATTTGGGTCGTTGTGCCAGTTTTTTTCAGGGGTAAAATGAAATTGGGGCCTGTAAAGTTCAGTGTAATAATCTTTTTCAGGCTTCGAGGAAGTAAATAAAAGAATCATTAACAATGCAATAGCAATTCGTGGTAAGATTTTCATAAATATTCCCTTTTGTTTATTTTGTGACTACGAAACTATAAAAATCTTTGGAATATTAAGAGGCTGCCCCCAATTTATCCCTTCATTTTATAAAGCCTGTTTTTCATTTAAAATTACCTGTGTTCTCCATAAAAACCTGGCTATACAAAACAAATCCATCTTCCAGATTAGGGCCGGTTAAGTTGTTTAAGTAAAAAAGACGCATAATAAAATGATAGGATAATTTTAAAACAGAGTCTTTTAATCTGGGTTAAATACAATTAGATTTAAATTATTTTAGAGAAACTACTTTTTATTTTAGGGAATAAAAAAAAACGTAAGACCTGTTTAAAAATTTAACTTGCTTTAAGTCTGTTAATACCCGAATGGCTAAGTTTGTTGCGCGCATATTCATGCGTTATTATTAAACTTTCAATCGATTCAGAAGGTGAGTCAAACATAGCGTCATTCATAATATTCTCACAAATTGAACGTAAGCCCCTGGCACCCAATTTAAATTCAATAGCCTTCTCCACAATATATTGAAATGCATCTTCCTCGAATTCAAGTTTAATTCCGTCGAGCTGAAATAACTTTTTGTATTGTTTAATCACAGAATTTTTAGGTTCAGTCAAAATATTTCGAAGAGCTTCCTTATCAAGAGGTGCGAGATAGGTTAAAACCGGCAGGCGTCCAATAATTTCAGGAATTAAACCAAACGATTTTAAATCTTGAGGGGAAATGTACTGCAACAGGTTTTCCCGCTCAATCCGGTCGGCCTCTTTAGCCGCACTATAACCAATAACTTTGGTGTTTAAACGGTTTGCAATTTTTCGTTCAATACCATCGAAAGCCCCGCCACAAACAAAAAGTATATTTTTAGTGTTAACAGGAATTAGTTTTTGTTCGGGGTGTTTACGTCCTCCTTGCGGAGGGACATTAACAATCGATCCTTCAAGTAGTTTCAATAATCCTTGTTGAACCCCCTCGCCGGAAACATCGCGGGTAATCGAAGGATTGTCGCTTTTGCGGGCTATTTTATCAATTTCGTCGATAAATACAATCCCTTTTTCTGCGGCTTCAAGATTATAATCGGCGGCTTGCAACAGCCTGGTTAATAAGCTTTCAATATCTTCGCCGACATAACCTGCTTCGGTTAATACCGTTGCATCAACAATAGTAAACGGAACGTGCAACATTTTTGCAATTGTGCGGGCAAGAAGTGTTTTGCCGGTACCAGTTTCACCAACCAAAATGATATTCGATTTTTCTATTTCAGTTTCATCATCATCAACAAACTGTGTAAGTCGTTTGTAATGATTATAAACTGAAACTGAAAGTATTTTTTTTGCCTGATCCTGGCCAATAACGTATTGATCCAGGAATTTTTTAATCTCTTTGGGTTTTAATAATTTCATCCCTTCAAGATCGAAAGTACTTTCTTTTTTTACTTCTTCCTGAATAATTGTATGTGCCTGATCTGCGCAACGGTCACAAATATGCCCGTCAATTCCGGCAATTAAAATTGTCACCTCTTTTTTCTCGCGCCCACAAAATGAACACTTATCTAATTTTGCTTTGTTTGACATTATTTTTCAGTTCGAACTAAAATTTCATCAATCATTCCATATTTTACAGCTTCGCCCGAAGTCATCCAATAATCCCGGTCAGAATCTTTTTCTACTTGTTTTATCGACTGCCCCGAATGTTGGGCAATAATAGCATATAATTCGGCCTTGATTTTCATTATTTCACGAGCTGTAATTTCGATATCCGATGCCTGGCCTGAAGCCCCGCCCATTGGTTGGTGAATCATTATTCTCGAGTGTTTTAATGCCGACCGTTTTCCTTTTGTCCCGGCTGTTAAAAGCACAGCTCCCATTGACGCAGCCATTCCGGTACAAATGGTGGCCACATCGGCAGAAATATATTGCATGGTATCGTAAATGCCCAAACCGGCATGAACAGATCCACCTGGAGAATTAAAATAAATCTGAATATCTTTGCTTGGATCTGTAGATTCAAGGAAAAGAAGTTGTGCCTGGATAATATTTGCTACTGTATCGTCGATCGGGACACCGAGGAAAATAATCCGATCCATCATCAATCTTGAAAAAACATCCATTGAAGCAACGTTTAATTGCCTTTCTTCAATAATAGTGGGAGAAATATAATTACTGTAAATTGATGTGTAGCGATCCATGGTAAGGCTGCTAATACCTGAATGTTTTACTGCGTATTTTTTAAACTCGTTTTGATTTTCCATTTTAATTTTGCCTATTAAAAAAAATAACCTTGCAATTTACGTTCATTAAAAACGAATTACAAAGTTATTAAAAAAGTTTTGTGCTGATTCTTTCAGCAATATTTATTTCATCATCTCATTAAAATCTTCCTGCGAAACCTCTTTTTCCACAATATTTGCTTTTTCTTTTACAATGGCCATAATTTTATCTTCGAACAGCTTTTTATAAATACGTTCTTTTTCTTCCGGCTTTTCAAGGATCATTTTCGCAAACGACTCTAATTGTTCTTCGGTAATATCGTACATTCCATATTGACTATATTGTGCGCGTGCCAATTGTTTTGCAAACGTTATCGTTTCTTCTGGCTCAACTTTTAAATCGTGATCTTTTATAATTGAGCTTGAAATTAACTGCCACTGTAAATCTTTGATAAAGTAGTCGAAATCATTTTCAATTTGTTCGAGGGTTAATTCTTTGTTAACAGCAATTAACCATCGTTTTAAAAACGCTTCCGGAAGTTCCATTTTTGTTTTTTCTACTAACACTTTACGCGTGTCTAACGCAAATTTATGTTCAGATGAATAGACTAAATTTGCGCCAATTTCTTCTTTTATTTTATTTCTAAATTCTTCAACGGTCTTAATTGTGGTTTCTTCGCCATATAATTTTTTGAAAAGATCTTCGTTTAATTCTGCCTTTTCGAATTTAAGGATTTCGGTAATTGTGAAATTAAAATTACTGTTAAGTTCATCCGCCTCTTCATGCGAGATATTTAACATGTGGCCTACTTCGTGCCTGTTTTCGAATGCTTTTACCGGATCAAAAACCAATAAATCATTAATATTTTTGCCGACAAACGATTTTTTAGTTTCATCATCTTTCATCATGTCAACTGCCAGAAGGACACCATTTGGTTGGATTCCGTTTTCAACTTCTTCACCGTTTTCATCGAGTTGAACAAAATCCCCCCTAACTGAACTGTCGTCTTTCACTTCATCGTCGGGTACGTTTTGCCCCATTTGCGAAGTTGCCAAATCAACCTGCTCGGCAATCATTTTGTCTGAAACAGAAATAGTATAATAATCATATTCACCGCTTTTATCTAAGGCAATATTAATCTCAGGAGCAATTGCAATATCGAAAACAAACTCAAAGTTTTCATCCGTGTCCCAATTTATTGTTTTTTGCAGATCCTCGTTTGGAAGAGGCTCGCCCAACATGTTTAATTTTTCCTCAACAAGGTAATCAGATAAATTTTTTGATAGGATTTTATTTACTTCTTCCACAAGAATAGCAGTCCCAAACCGTTTTTTTATAAGCCCTGCCGGTACTTTTCCTGGTCTAAAACCAGGAATAGATGCCTTTTGACGGTACTCTTTTAAAGCATCAGCCACAGTTTTTTCGTAATCGGCTTTTTCAATTAAAATCTTTATTGCCGAATTTATATCGCTTGTATTTTCTCTTGTAATGTTCATGATGACAAAAAATTAATTTCAAGTACCTGTATTAAAACAACCGCCAACACTTGCCTGTAAAAGGAAGGTCGGCGGTTTATTTGTGCGGATGAAGGGACTCGAACCCCCACGCCGTATGGCACTAGATCCTAAGTCTAGCGCGTCTACCAATTCCGCCACATCCGCAAATTGGGGCGCAAATATAGTTATTTTTTTCAAGTGAAAAAAGATTTATTTCCATTCCACAATACTACCCCTTTTTTCATCCTGAAGTTCTACGGGAATAACTTCTTTTATTTCGCGCCAGAGTAGGTTTATGAGTTTATGTTTGGCGAAATGTCTTGAATAAACAAGGCTGACTTCACGAAGAGGTTTCATGTTTGAAAATGACCGAATATTATTTAATCGTTTGTCCGACATTCCATCTTTAGCAAGTTCCGGGATTAAAGTAATTCCACCTTCCCTATCAATAATATTCATTAATGTTTCCAGAGAACCTGCTTCAAAGTGAAAAGGAAGTTCACTATCGGTAGTTCCAAGAAATGAGCAGAGATTAATTACTTGATCGCGGAAGCAGTGTCCGTCGCTTAGAAGCCAGATTTCGGGTGTTGCGATATCTGCAACTGTAATTTCTTTTTGCTTGTGCAATTTATGCCCTGTATTCGCATAAATCAACATCTCTTCATAAAAAATCGGTTTTTCGTTTATTTTCTCCTCTTTCAAAGGTGTTACCAAAATACCTACATCAATTAAATCTTTATGAAGGAGTTTTACAATATTTTCGGTAGTTTGCTCAACAACTTTTATAAAAATATTAGGGTATTTCTTTTTGTATTTCCCAATAAAAATTGGCAAAAGGTAAGGTGCCAATGTTGGAATAATCCCTATTCGCAATAACCCGGAAACCTGGTTTTTATGCTCTTTTATAATGTTATTAATCTCGTCGGCCTGTTTTAAAGTAATGCGTGCCTGTTCAATAATCTTTTGACCAACATCGGTTGGAATCAGCGGTTGTTTACTGCGGTCGAAAATAATAATTTCAAGATCTTCTTCCAGTTTTTTTAATTGCATCGACAGAGTCGGTTGAGTAATAAAACAGTTTTCGGCTGCTTTGCCAAAATGTCGGTACGTGTCAACAGCAACCACATATTCCAACTGGGTAAGGGTAATCATAGTTAGTCGATTTTGAGTTTAAAAATAGAAAGAATCTATGGAAAGAGATGCATTATTAGAAATTAATTTAATATTGTAAAAAACATTTAACCAGACTTTTGCCTGTACCACTCAAATGCAGCGATAGTAAGGGCGTGAGAAATATTCATCGATTTGCAAACTCCCGGCATGGGAATATAAATTTTTTCATCGCTTTTATGGATAATTTCTGGTGGCAACCCAAACGATTCATTCCCTGCTAAAATAATTGCTTTTTCTGGTAATTTTTTACAAAATATATTTTTTGAACCCTCGCAGGTTTCAAGAATAACAAGTTTCATTTTCCCATTTAGTAAAGAATAGAATTCGCTTTCGGAGATAAACCCCCACGACATTTGATCGAATGAAAATCCAGCAGTTTTTTTTATTTTTGATTTTTTGAAGCTTTCATTATTAATAAATAAAACTTTTTTTGCCCCAACATTATGCCCTAAACGAATTATTTGCCCAATGTTTGCCGGGTTCAATAATTGCCAGGCTGCTAAAATCAACTCGTTGTTTTCGGGTATTTGTACAATCGGCTCATTTTGAAAAAAAGTTACTGAATTTGTATTCATTAGGTTCGTTTGTTATAATTTTCGGATAAAATAGTAATTTTGGGCAAAACAATAAAAAATGAGGTTTTCGGTGAAATATTTAATAGTATTAATAGTAATTTTTGTTGTTGCTTGTGGCCCTTCAGATGAAGAAAAGGCACGGGTAAAATTAAATCTGGCAAAAACATTTCTTGAAAAGCAAGATACAACAAATGCTTTAATTCATTTAGATAGTATTTCAACATTATTCCCCGAAGCAATTTACTCGGCGAATGTGGCCAAAAACCTTATTAATGAAATTAACTTCGATCTGTTTCAGCGCAAAGAAGCTGAACTCGATTCATTAAAAATACAATTTACAAAATTGGAAAAATCGTTTGTTAAAGAAAAGACCCAGTTCGATAGATTTGCACAATACATACATAAAAGACAAACGTTTCAGCGGGCATGGGACCGCTCGTATATCCAAGTGCATTTGGACGAACGGGGCGAACTGTATTTAAGCAGTAATTATCATGGTGAAAATTGGTTAAACCACACCGGGCTAAGGGTTTACGACCAAGGCGACGACGCCAAAACCGAAACCATTCCGCTTGATGATGTTAACAATCACCGCAGCGATTTTATGGAAGCTAAATGGGAAAAAGTTTCGTACCGAAATGGCAAAGACAATGGGGCTATTGAGTTTATCGCCAACAATGCCGAACGCAGGTTAAAGGCTGTTTTTCTTGGAAAAGAATACTACTATATAATTCTTGAAACCTACGACAAGCAAGCTGTAAAAGATGCACTTGCCCTTTCAAAAACAATAAAACGTACAATTATACTTGAAGCTGAAATCCAAACACTTCAAGGTAAACTTCAAATTAATTAAATTATATTTTCCACATTTTCAGGTGGGTTTGCCAAAACAGCCTTGCAACCATTTACCACAATCGGGCGCTGCAATAATTTTGGGTTTTCAGTTAAAATTTTAATCCAATCTTTATCCGACAATTCTTTTCCCTTAAAATTTTCTTTGAATTCTTTCTCTTGGGTGCGAACGAAATCAAAAGGGCTTTTCCCGGTTTTTGAGATTAGCTCCTGGAGTTCATTTTCTGAAATCCCTTCAGTCAGGTATTTTTTGATTTCAATGTCAAAGCCTTTTTCTTCGAGGTATTTTAACCCGGCACGACTTTTTACACATCGTGGATTATGATATATTTTCATAATAAAATGGTGTTTGTTTTTTATGAAATTGTAGTAATCTTCTTGTGACCGGAATGCTTTTTCTGAATTTACTTTGTGGTATTTATTTAATAAATCAGGATCTAATATCCGGGCTTTTGAATTATCTTTCAATTGAATATTAAGCATCTCTTTTAACTCTTTCTTTATTTCAGTATCATAAATCGGACAGGCCACTTCAATTCGCCGGTTGAGGTTGCGTGGCATCCAGTCGGCCGACGAAATGAACATCTTTTCATCACCATCGTTTCCGAAAAGAAAAATACGCGAATGTTCGAGGTATTTATCAACGATACTAATGGCACAAATATTTTCGCTGATTCCTTTTTTCCCAATTTGCAGCCCGAATATTCCCCTTGCAATTAACTGTATTTTAACACCTTCCTTGCTGGCCTGATAAATTTTACTCATCATTTTCGGGTCAATCAGGCTGTTCATTTTTAAAATCATCCATGCACTTTTACCATGCCTGGCCAATTCAATTTCGCGGTCGATACTGGAAGTAAAAAATTTCCGCATATTAAACGGGCTTACCACCAGATGCTTGTAGTCGAAATGTTTATAGTTTTGTTTAAAAAATTCAAATATATTTTCTACTTCGTTTGCTAATCTCGGGTCAGAAGTCATTAGTCCGTCGTCAGCATAAACACGTGCTGTTTCTTCATCAAAATTGCCTGTGCCTATGTATGCATAATTCCTGAACGAACCATTTTCTTTACGTTTAATCCAGGCCAGTTTGCTATGCACTTTCATTCCGGGAACACCGTTAATTACATTGGCACCTTCTTCTTGTAATTTATTCGACCAAAAAATATTGGCTTCCTCATCGAAGCGGGCTTGTAATTCAATTACAACGGTAACATCTTTTCCATTTCTGACCGCATTTAATAATGCATTAACCACTTTTGAATCGGCTGCTACCCGGTAAATGGTAATTCCAATTTCTTTAACCTGCGGGTCGATAGCTGCTTCACGTAATAAATCAATAAAATGATTAAACATTTGAAATGGGTAATGAAGCATAACATCCTTTTTACGAATTATTCGAAGCACACTTGTATTAGGCGGAAGATCTTTATGCCTGAAAGGTGGAAGTTTTGTGTAATAGTGCCGTTTTTTGCCAATTTTAGGAAAATTCATGTAATCTTTGTGGTTGTGATATTTACCTCCCGGAATGGCATTTTCGTTATTTAGTTTCATCTTTTTTAAAATAAAACCAAATAAATCTTCGGGCATTTTGCGGTCGTAAATTAAACGTACTGGTTTGCCTGTTTTCCTTTTTTTCAGGCTGCTACTCATTTTTTCAATAAAACTTTTCGAAATATCATCATCAATATCCAGCTCAGCATCGCGGGTAACTTTAATGGTAAAAGCCTCGTGAATATCGTAATCGAAATAAAAGAAAAGATCGTTTAAACAGAACCTGATAACATCGTCGAGCAAAATCACATATTTTTCCTTTCCGATTTTTGGCAACACCAAAAACCGTGAGACCGATCTTCCGGGAATTCTAATGAGTGAAAATGCATTATCTACGGGGTTAGATTTTTTTGAGAGTTTTACAGCAAGATAAACCGAGCGATCGCGCAAATAGGGAAATTTGTTCTTTCTATTCAACATGATTGGCACAAGGTTGGGCAGCACTTTTTCGTGAAAATATTTTTTTACAAAAACACCTTGTGAATGAACAAGCTCTTTTTCGTTTATCAGAAAAATATTGTCTTCTTTTAATTCTTCCCAAATATTTTTGAATATTTCGTGAACTTTGTGCTGGTGGCCAATTACAATTTTATGGATTTTGTCGTGCAATTCTTTGGGTGTTAAATTTCCCAGAAGGTTTTCTTCGTCTTTGCCAAAGTCAACCATACGGCGAACTGCCGCAACCCTGACCCGAAAAAATTCATCGAGGTTGTTCGAAAAAATACCGATAAACCTGATGCGTTCGAACAGCGGGGTATTCGGATCTTCGGCTTCCTGCAAAACCCTTTCATTAAACGAAAGCCAACTTATTTCCCTATTTGTAAAATTTTGATTTGAATACATTTTTCTTGTATTAAATAAAAAATCAGGACTTTCAAAAATCAGGATTGTTGGGTAAATTTCAAAAATAAAAACGATGTTATATAATTATTTCCCTCCAAATTCCATTAAATAGGCTTTTATAAAACCGTCTAATTCCCCATCGAGAACAGCGTTTACATTTCCTGTTTCGTGTTTCGTGCGCAAATCTTTAACCATTTTGTAGGGTTGCAACACATACGAACGGATTTGCGATCCCCATTCAATTTTCTTTTTATGCGATTCAATTTTCGTGGTTTTTTCGCGGCGTTTGCGCAATTCAATTTCGTATAATTGCGATTTTAAAAGGCGAAGTGCATTTTCTTTGTTTCCAAATTGAGAGCGGCCTTCGGTATTTTCGATAATAATTCCTGAAGGCCCATGCCGCAACCGCACACCGGTTTCTACTTTATTTACATTTTGCCCACCGGCGCCACCGCTTCGGAATGTATCCCAGGTAATGTCGGCAGGGTTTACTTTTATTTCAATCGAATCGTCGATTAATGGTGTTACATAAACCGAAGTAAACGAGGTCATTCGTTTGTTTTGTGCATTAAACGGAGATAAGCGGACCAGCCTGTGTACACCATTTTCACTTTTTAAATAACCATAAGCAAATTCCCCTTCAATTTCAATCGTACAATTTTTTATGCCCACTTCGTCGCCAGCCTGCATATCGGCAATTTTTAGTTTGTACCCGTTTTTCTCTACCCAACGAGTGTACATCCTGAACAACATTTCTGCCCAGTCATTGCTTTCTGTACCACCCGCACCAGCATTTATTTTAAGTACTGCACCAAAACGGTCTTCCACGTTTCGGAGCATATTTTTGGTTTCCAGAAATTCTGTTTTTTCAATGACTTCGGCAAAAGAAATATCTACTTCTTCTTCGCTGGCTTCACCGGCTTCAAAAAACTCGTATAATACAAGAAAGTCTTCAAGCTGATTGTCAACAACATCAAAACCATCTGTCCACACTTTAATGGTGCGGATATTTTTCATTTGGATTTCGGCTTCTTTTGGATTAGTCCAAAACTCAGGATCCTGGGTTTTTAGTTCCTCTTCTTGCAATTGAATTAGTTTTGCATCGTAGTCAAAGATGCCTCCTTAACGCGTCCCGGCGTTCCAGTAAATCATTTACCTGGTCTTTTAAAATCATTTAAACTGTGTTTTTAATGAAATGCAAAAGTAAGAAGATTTTAGGGATATTGTAACGTCAGATGAATAGCATTATTCCAGAACTAATTTTAAATAACGATGGATTAATTCCGGTTCGAAACCGCGTGATTGGGCATACCTGATAACCTGGCCCATTTTTTCGAATTTATCTTTCTTTTTTATTGTTTTTGATTTGTCTTTCATTGTTTTCACTAACACATTTTTATATTTTTCGTCATCAATTACTGCCAATCCATCCTCAATAATATTCTCCGGTAATCCTTTCATTTTAAGATAGTACCGCATTTTTATCTTACCCCAACTATTTATTTTAAATTTATCGGAAACATACGCTTTTGCAAATCGTTGATCGTTTATGAAGTTCTCTTCTATTAACAAGCCGATTACGTCTTCAGCTGCTTCGTTTTCTAAACCAAATGCGATTATTTTTTTCCTAATATCAGGCGAACATTGTTCCGAGCGGCTACAAAGTTGTGCCATTTTTGTGTAGGCTTTTTTTGAAAGTAATTCGTTATTTTCCATGAAATTAGGATTCATTTTGAAAGTTCTATAAAAATAGGGAAAAAAAAGTTAATACCATTTACCTAAATGATAAGTTCCTGATGATTAACTTTTGCCAGAAAATGCGAATTTGCAATTAGCCACAGCGTGAATGAATTTGAAAAAAACGGTTAACTATAATAATACTCAGCTATTAAATTAAAATTCAAGCCGTGACTTGCCGGAATTTCGTTTTGAAAAAAATCCTCACTGCAATGCGAAGTTTACCGTTTCGTTGCTAACAAATTACCGCGAAAACGAGCAGAATAAAAAGTTACTGTTAAAGTCGAATTATATCAAGGGGGAGGATTTTGTTTTGATAGAGTGAGTTATAAGTAAATCCATCCACGCTCATAGTATTTAATAACGTCGCCGGTTTGAGTATCCACAAAAACATAACAAAACAAATCTTCTTTGGCCTGAGCAAAAACTCTCCAGCATTCATGAAGTTCAATTTCTGAATTATTGTTAATGGTTATCATCGTTTTGTAAAGACTAAATTTGTGCTTTGTTTCCCATAAATTTAACCCCGTTTTTTCAAGTAATTTTCTATGTGCTATTCCAATAACTTCTTCTTCCGAATAAATTTGAAACTCAGGAATTATTACATTTGGATACCAATTCCCAGAAATCTTAATTGTATTATCCAATGTTCGAAGTTCAAGATCAATACTTGGCCCAAGAAATTTTTCACCTTCAATTCTGTTTTGATTCAATTGAAAATTATGAGTAATTGTCTCTAAATTATTGTTCCAAAAACCTTCTGTTCCCAATTCTTTAAGATGTGAAAAATAGTCTCGAATATTATCAAATCCGAATGGGGTCATAAAAAGAGAATAAGCCAATAGTTGATTTTCTAAATCAAAAATAATATCATCAGAAATTCCCATAAAATTTCTGTACCGCATTAAAATTGAATCAACATTTTTAAGCACAAATTCTTCAGTAATAGAGTCATTCACATTTAAGGGAATAATTCCATTCATGAATCCATAATCATTTAAAGTCAGTCCATCATAAATATTAATTTTTTGAAAATCATCATTTCGCACATTCCATTCACTTTGCGATAAAATTTCATAAGTACTTGGATAACCCGGTTCGGACAGTGGTTTTGGAATGGACTCCTTTTGGCAGGCAGAAAATAAAGCTAGAACAAGGAAAAAAACAGCAAAAAATTTTTGGGTTTCCATTTTTGCAAATTTATCTATGGTATAACAAATATACATCGTTTTTCACAATATTTAAATCGAAATAAAATTACAATGCAAAACAAAGTTTGTTTTACTCCTATCTAAAATCAAATTTTTATGGACAAAGTCCCGAAATGTAAAAACACAAGGCGATAGCATTGTGTGAACATTTCCGGATGGGGCGGTTTCCAAACCGCCATAAAAGAATGCGAATCGGAATTCGCATCACCCCCAACCCTGATTTAAAATAATTCTAAATAACCTTTTTTATTCAAAATAAGAATAGTAAATTTGTACCCTTAAGTGGATAAATTTGAGATTGATTGCAACCACATGAAAAAATGCTAAAGCAATCGCTGCAAGCAGCTTCTCAAAATTTCATCCCACATTTTTTATTAATAAATACCGATTTCGGTTTAAAAATAGATTTAATATGAACTATTTATTTACAAGCGAATCTGTGTCGGAAGGCCACCCCGACAAAGTTTCCGATCAGATTTCGGATGCGCTTCTCGACCAATTTCTGGCATTCGATCCAAACTCCAAAGTGGCAATTGAAACTTTGGTTACTACCGGGCAGGTTGTTGTTGCCGGCGAAGTAAAATCGAGTGCTTATGTCGATGTGCAAGAAGTAACGCGCGGTGTAATCAGCAAAATTGGTTACACAAAAGCAGAATACCGTTTTGATGGTGCTTCGTGTGGCGTTCTTACCGCCATTCACGAGCAAAGTGCTGATATTAACCGCGGAGTTGACAAGAAAGATAAAAAAAATCAGGGAGCCGGTGACCAGGGAATGATGTTTGGTTACGCCAGCAAAGACACCGACAATTACATGCCGCTTTCCTTAGATTTATCACATATTATTTTGCAGGAAATGGCAGATGTTCGTCGCGAAGAAAAAGTGATGACTTATTTGCGCCCTGACTCAAAATCGCAGGTTACAATTGAATATACCGACGAAAACATTCCTGTGAAAGTGCATACAATTGTAGTTTCAACGCAACACGATGAATTTGATGCTGACGAACCAATGTTGGCAAAAATTAAAGATGATGTAATTAATATTTTAATTCCCCGTGTTGTGGCAAAACTGCCAACACGTTTGCAAGCTCTTTTTGGCACCGATATTATTTATCACGTAAATCCAACGGGTAAATTTGTTATTGGTGGCCCTCACGGTGACACCGGGTTAACCGGTCGTAAAATTATTGTGGATACTTACGGCGGAAGAGGTGCACATGGTGGCGGCGCTTTCTCAGGGAAAGATCCATCTAAAGTTGACCGCTCGGCAGCTTATGCTTCGCGCCACATTGCTAAAAATTTAGTCGCCGCCGGTGTTGCCGACGAAATTCTAGTACAACTTGCTTATGCAATTGGAGTTGCCCGACCAGTGGGAGTTTACGTAAATACTTATGGCAGAAAAAATGTAAACTTTTCGGATGGTGAAATTGCCGAAAAAGTGCAAACAATTTTCGATTTGCGCCCGGCGGCTATTGAAGAACGTTTGAAATTACGCAACCCAATTTATTTGGAATCGGCTGCTTATGGTCACATGGGGCGAACTCCGGTTACCGTTAAAAAAACATTCGAATCTCCTTATGCCGGAAAAGTTGAAAAAGAAGTTGAACTTTTTACCTGGGAGAAACTCGATTTTGTTGATGAAATTAAAAAGACTTTTGGGATTTAATATCCCTGAAAATTCTGATAAAACACAAAAATGGCAGTACAATTTGTATTGCCGTTTTTTGTTTAAAATAGCCCATAATATGTAACTTCTTTCTTCTGGTAAACGAATACAGGAATATAGAGGCAATGTTTAACTTAAAACAAAATGTCATGAAAGAGAAATTAGTTACAATCGTAGTTTTGCCTTATTCCAAAGCACATATCTTAAAAATGAAACTTGAGGCAGAAAAAATTGAATGCGAGCTCGAAAACATCGATTTAATTGAAGGCACTACTTCTTTTTCGGTAAAGGTGAAGATTCTTGAAAAAGATGTCCCGGAAGCTGTTCCGATACTTGATGATTTTTTGGGGAAAAACCCGCTTACTGTAAAAAAACAAACAGAAAAAAAAGAAAGGCATATCCTCGTAGCGGTTGATTTTTCGCCAAATTCTGAAAAAGCCTGTAAAATGGCAATTGATATCGCCGCCCATTTACAAGTGAAACTGGTTTTTATGCATTGTTATATTAACCCATTAATTAATTCGATTCCGTACAGTGATGTTTATGCATACGATTTAGCGTTGTTGGCAAAATTAGAGTCAACCGAAAAAAATGCCAACGACAATTTTCAAAAATTTATTGCAAAACTGGCAGATGAAACCGGCAAAGAAAAATGGGAGTCGGTAGATTCTGAATTTATTATTAAATCGGGTTATGCCGATAATGACATTTTAGCTTATGCACACAAAAACAACTCTCAATTAATTGTAATGGGGCGATCGGGAAATTCTGTACAAATGGAGACCGTGGGAAGTATAGCGGCTGATATTATGTACAATGCCCGTGTTCCGGTTTTAATAGTTCCCGAAAGTACTCCGGACCAGGAATTGAAACATTTCTCGAATGTGTTATACGCAACTGATTTCGATGAAAAAGACTTTGTAGCACTTGATAAATTAATGTCGATTTTATATCCTTTTGAAATTAAATTAACATGTGCCCATGTTGGGCATCCTTCTGGAGACGGCTGGGATTTAGCAAAATTAAATGGGATGAAAGACATTCTGAAAGAAAAATACAGAAGTGAAAATTTTGAATGCAGATTAATTGTTGGGAATAATACTTTAGAATCGCTCGAACATTTTATTAAAGACGAAAAAATTGATATTCTGTCGCTTACAACTCATAAAAGAAATATGATTTCGAGACTTTTTAATCCCAGCTTTGCACGGAAAATGGTATTTCATTCGAACACACCACTTTTGGTTTTTCATGCTTAAATGTTTTTTCTTCATGCTAAATTTATTTCAGCATCTTAACGAATCGAAGATTCCGGGTCGAGCCCGGAATGACGTACTGAATTTAATTTGCGGAGTATTTAGCCATGTCTTTCTTCAAAAACCCGGCTGCTTTTTTTATTGAATTGGAAATAGATTGGTATTTAAAAACAAGAGTTCGGGTAATTTTACTTCCATCGAAATTATTAATCGCATTCGAATTAGCAACCGAATCACGCGAAATCATCGTTGGTTTTCCGGCAATCCAACTGGCAAAAGTTACAACCCTCCAAACAATACCTAATATAAAATTGGATGCAAATATTTTAGGTTTTGGTTTATCTAATTCTTTTGCAATTTGATTGAAAACACTTTGATAACTTAAGTTTTCTGAATTTAAAAGAAACCGTTGATTTTTGCACGAATCAAAATTCGACTTATCCATTAACATGATCATCGCCCTCACCACATCTTTAATATCAACAAAACCAGTAACACCTTTTGTATAAAACTTTAATCCATCCCAAATGGTTTTAAACAATTTTGAACTTCCTGCTTCCCAATTTGACGGCCCTAAAATTATTGACGGATTTACAATTACAGCATCAAGGCCCTCTTCAATACCACGCCAAATTTCTGCTTCCGAAAAAAATTTACTTTCCGAATATCCCGAAATCCTTTTGGAAGGAATCCAATTGGTTTCTTCATTAATCAAAAGCCCGTTTTGAAGTCGCCCCAATGCGGCAATAGAACTCACATGGCATATTTTTTTCACACCGTTTTCCAGGGCTGCGTTAACCAAATTTGCTGTCCCTTCCACGTTATTCGAAATCATTTTGCCTCGCTCTTTTAACTGGAAAGACACAATGGCAGCGCAATGATAAATTTCAGTTACCCCCGCCAATAATTTTTCAAGTGTAAAATAGTCAAGGATATCGCCATCAACCCATTCAATTTTTTCAAAAAGTTGATTTGGATTTTCAGAATAATAAGAAAAGGTTTTTACAACCTGATTAAGGTTGCTTGTTTCACGTTTCAGCGCTTTTACTTTTTTTTCCGCCAAAATGAGTTCGTACAACAAATGAGCCCCAACCAATCCCGTTCCGCCTGTTACAAAAATCATTTAAAAAATTTTGCTCAAATATATAAATTTAAAACCCTAACCCAGATAAACTGGAAAAGACAAATCTCAAAAAACAAATAACAAATAAGTTCTAATTTTTAAAATATTCAATTTCTAAACTACTCCTTTATATTTTGTTTCAAGCAATTTGTAATGTTGATTTTCAGTCAATTGGCTGAAAGAT
>Ga0233447_1001461_pt1 | contig 19529 bp, 18 predicted proteins | sample SI_124_October20_3_FD_183014 | JGI IMG/M metagenome (GOLD analysis project Ga0233447, IMG submission 183014) | Seawater microbial communities from Saanich Inlet, British Columbia, Canada - SI_124_October2016_135_MG | ecosystem: Environmental > Aquatic > Marine > Inlet | place: Canada: British...
AATTTTATCTGCCAGTCTAGTCAATCTATGTGGCATATATGAATTAAGAAAGATAGCATTTTCAGGATCTGCATCCGATCCGTTAATCAAAATACCAATACAGTTAATAATGTACTGCGGTCTAATATCTGTTATTTTATCAATGAAAACTTGTTCATTTCTAGCATTTAATAAAATCGTATCATTTTGAATTTTATTTCGATACGAGATATTGTGTAGCTCATAATTATCACTATCCTTTAAATAATTATAAACTTGGTGACCTATCAAACCTGTAGAGCCAAGAATAAGCACTTTATCTTTCAAAACTACACCTCTTTATGCCAAACAGTTCTATTAACATAATCAACATACGATAAGATGATTCGTAAAACTTTCTTGGAAACGTTATCAGCTTCATAATCTTTAACAGGCTTTATCGCTCTAATATCTTGTGAGTTATGAGCTGTTGCAACCTCTACTGCATCAATAACTCTAGCCTTATTCAATCCTGACATGATTACCGTAGTTTCATCCATACCTTCTGGCCTTTCGTGCGCCTGACGTATTGTGACAGCAGGTAAATTCAGTATTGACCCCTCTTCAGCGATAGTGCCACTATCTGAGATCACACAAAATGCATTCATCTGTAGATTGTTATACTCATGAAAGCCATAAGGCTTTGAGAATCTAATTAAAGGATTTTCGTTTTGGTAACCAATATCTTCCAATTTTTTTCTTGTTCTTGGGTGTGTGGAAATAATAATTGGCAACTTATATTTCTTAGTTAGCTCATCTATTGACTCCAACAAATCACTGAAATTTTTAGGTGAGTCAACATTCTCCTCCCTATGAATGCTCATCACAATATACTCTTTTGGCTTTAACCCTTCTCTTACTAGAATATCACTAGATTTTATCTTTTCCATATTAGCATTTAACACCTCTGTCATAGGTGAGCCTGTTTTAATAATTGTTTCAGGTCTAATGCCTTCAGCAATAAGGTAATCTCTCGCCTGTTCTGAAAGGGGCAGGTTGATATCACTCAAATGATCTACAATTTTTCTATTAACCTCTTCTGGCACTCTTTGATCAAAACATCGATTACCTGCCTCCATATGAAAAATCGGTATTTTTCTCTTCTTAGCAGGAATGACACTTAAGCAACTGTTAGTGTCACCATAGATTAATAAAGCATCTGGTTGAATTTCAGCAAAGATCTTATCAGCCTTTGCGACAATATCCCCAATGGTTTCTGATGGTGTACCTTTAACAGCTTCCATGAAAATATCAGGCTTTCTAATGTCTAGCTGCTCAAAAAACAATTCATTCAATTCATAGTCATAATTTTGACCAGTATGTACAATTATATGGTCCACATGCCGATCTAACTCTTTCATTACTTGACTTAGCTTTATGATTTCTGGCCTAGTTCCTACAATGGTCATTACTTTTAGCTTGTCCATTTTTCTAAAGCCCCTTTAAATAATTCTGAATTTCTTTAAGATCTAATAATAGCTCTGTTAACTCTTTTTCATTTAATCTATGGGTATTATGGGAATGATATTCGCCAGCTTCTGTAACCACTTCTTCACCTTCTTCAAAAAATTTGGAGTAGTTAAGATCTCGTGTATCTGCAGGAATTCGATAGTATTCACCCATATCAATCGCTTTCACCATCTCCTCTTTTGTTAATAAAGTTTCATACAATTTCTCACCATGCCTTGTACCAATAGTTTTCACTTCATGATCAGGCGCACCTAAAATTTTTCTCATCGTATGAGCGAGCAACTCTACTGTTGCAGCGGGTGCTTTTTGCACGAAAATATCACCACTCTGGCCATTTTCAAATGCAAACAAAACCAGATCAACTGCATCATCAAGGCTCATCATAAATCTAGTCATATTTGGGTCCGTTATAGTTATAGGCTTGCCATTTCTAACTTGGTCAATAAATAATGGAATAACAGAGCCACGACTAGCCATCACATTGCCATATCTAGTACAGGCAATCATAGTATCTTTTACATTCCTGCCTTTAGCTACAATCACTCTTTCCATCATAGCCTTACTAATACCCATCGCATTGATTGGATAAACCGCCTTATCCGTACTCAGTGCAATAACTTTTTTAACGCCGGCTGCAATAGCTGAATTTAATAAATTTTCAGTACCAATAACATTAGTTTTGACTGCTTGCATTGGATAAAACTCACATGATGGGACTTGCTTTAGTGCAGCAGCATGAAAGACATAATCTACACCCCTCATTGCATCATCAATTGAATTTTTATCCCTTACATCGCCAATATAAAACTTAAGTTTATCATTGTTGTAAAACTTTCTCATATCATCTTGCTTAAGTTCATCTCTGGAGAAAATTCGTATTTCTTTAATGTCAGTAGTTAAAAACCTTTTTAATACAGCGCCACCAAATGAACCTGTACCACCAGAAATTAATAAAACCTTATTTTTGAACATTTTTAAACACCTCTAAAATACTATTAAATTTTTTCTTCTCATTTTTTCTTAAATCATCTTGTGCAGATAAAATATTAGCACTATAAGATTCATTACTATTTATCATAGTTGCTATTTTTTCAAACAAAGAATTTTTATTAAACAACTCATATTTAACCACATTTCCCCCGTAAACTGAATTAGCATAATTTTCATTTGGGACAATAGTAATAACGCCATTCTTAATACCTTCTATTACGTGTAATCCCAGAGTCTCAATAATAGATGTTGAAACAAGAATTGTATTGTTAGTAAATAAACTTCTCATTTTCTCTTTATCACTAATATATCCTAAAAAATTTGTCTTATCATTTAAGGATTCGTCCCATATTTGAGAAGAATTTAACTGCTCACGGGTTAGTGTAATGTCTATTTTAAAATCAAAACCTTGTTTTTCCAGAACAGTCATAGCCTTTACAAAATCAGTAAAATTCTTATGAAGACTCTCAAAATGTGGCCCGACAATATAGAGGATATTTATAGTTTTTGAAAAATCATAACTCTTTGGTTTGCAAAACTCATCATCAGTTACAATTACATCGCTTTTAATAAAAAATAACATATTTTTAGTATTTACGAAATTCGCCATCTCTACTTCAACATGTTGAGATTGTATCTCAATGTATGCTTGTTTTGGCCTTATAAGGTTTAAAATTACCCTCTTGATAAGCACTTGCTTTATCCATGACATAAAACTGTATTGCCTCCAATAAGCACCATCCAATTCTTTAGAATAAAAGGATAAATTTTGCATTTTAATTAATTGCAGTGTCTTAATAAATGGCTGAGATGATCCAGAGAAATTGTAAATTATATCTACATTATATTTGTTAACTATTTTTTTAAATACTACATTCTCATAATAAAGTCTACTCCACAATCCACTGGCTTTATGTATTAAAATTTTAAAATTTTTTACATGTTTATAGTCTTCAATGATCTGTTTCAGGTATTCAGAATCATTGCACACTAAGATGTATCCTGGGAATGTTTCTTCATTATATTTACCAAGTTCCACTTGTAATACCCTAAGACCTCCAGAGTCTCGAATACCTAGTGCATTAAATAGGATCATGCCTATACCTTTTTAAATATAGAATTGCTACTAGCAATAAAAACACGCCTGGCGAAAAATATCCATAACTTCTCAAAAATATTTCAACAGACAGACCAACAATAACACCCATAAAAAATAACCTCCTAGTGGCCTCTCTATGTTTTCTAATATCCTTCATATTTGCCAACACCCTGTGTATTGTATTTGCTCTGAGCATTGCCCATAAAACAACATAAATATACACTATCAAACTTATTACTCCTAAAAATCCAAACTCTGCAATAATTTTTGCCGCCAAAAATCCACTATCCGTTGTTGTCGGGTTTGGATTTGAGAATGTCAGCAAGTCATGGTATTCTCCAGTTAGTGTATATTTAGAGCCAAGCATTTGAAACCCAAGGCCAAGTCCGTGTGTATCAATGAAGTTCAAATATGCCAATTCAAAGCCACGCAAATAAAATAATGTTGTTGTATTGTGATCTAAACCCATATCTAACCTAGCTGCAAAGTACGGCGACAATTCAATCAGAGCCAGAATAACGCCCAAAGTAAGAAATATAAGTATTGGTATGGACCATAGAAAATAAATCCTTTTTAACCGTATTACACTAGACAAAAAAATTATCATTGAAAATACAATTAAAGTCAGGCTTTCTATGGCTAAGCCTAGTACTGCAAACAAAAGAGCAGCAAAAAATACTTTTGCTATATTAGAATAAAAAGCATACCCTACGGCTAAAGGCCCAAAAGTAAGGGCATAGTGACTTGGCTCTACAAATGGAAATATCGGCTTTCCAGTCATTCCATAACCACAGCATACTACCTGATACCCAAAAACTACGACAAGACCAAGTACTAAAAGTATGATCACTGTCGGCCCAACTATTCTTACTAAATCTATATTTTGTTGATACATCCTTTTAGATGCCTCACTAGCTATAAAAAATATAAGCACTATTGGCAAAACAGATAATACTGGCTTTGCGATATCATCATGCAATAAAAAAAATAAACTGCTTATTGTGATCACTGAAATAGAAATAAACGCAAACACAATACTATTTACGCTAAACTTAATATCTTCCCACGAAAAGAGTATTAGTAAAAAAATAAATACATTGGCGAGCATCATCCCTACAGCTAAAGAAGATAAACTAAATGCTGAATAGATGAAGCTTGGTAAAAATAATATCAGTAGTAAACAAAATAAAATTACTGACTCATAATTTAATCTTACATTAGAAGAAGTTCTTCGATGAAAGGGCTTATTTTCATTTTTCATCTAACTTTGCCTCATATGCAATCCTCCCATTTCTAATGCTTGCTAAAATAGGATCTCCGTTGTCAGTGTCAATTACCCCTAAAGTATTAACCAATATTATTACCCACTCTAGTCTTATTAACACTATATGAAATCACCTTATCATCTCAGACAGAATGCTATTAAAAACAACCTTCTTATCTATTTTCTTCATCAGTGCAACATCAGAAAAGTCTAATCTTTTAACGCGACGGTATATGTAACGCACTAGCAATGATTTTTCCTCTGTATTTAACACTGACGGCGGGCTTTTTATAATTAAAGCGATTTGCTGATGATTATCTTTATAAAACTGACGGAGCATGGCTTTTGTTTCTTTAAGTACTAGTGTATTATTCACTTTAGATAAAGAATCACCAAGTATCCTATACTTTAACACCACGCTATCAACATTACCAAATCTTGCACCACACCTGTGCATTCTGAGCCACAAATCTAGGTCTTCTGCTATTTTGTAAGAAGATTGACCATACTCTAAAGAATTTTCATCTAAAAATTTCTTTCGAATCATAACGCTAGGATGAGCAAAAGGAACTTTAAACAACAACGATAAAGTGCACATTTTATGGCTTGTTGGCACAACGTTTAATCCATTAATTTTTCCATTTTTGTTTAGTAATAAACAGTGTCCGCCACAGATATCTAAATTATTTTTCTCAATAAAATTAAGTTGCCTTTCCAATCTAGATGGAAAACTTACGTCATCTGCGTCCATTCTTACAATATACTTTCCTTTGGATTTTTCAATGCCTTTGTTTAAAGCGCCAATAATTCTCTCACCATCCCCATAAACCAAAACAACCCTTTCATCCTGCTTTTTGAATTCTTGAATTATAGAGAGCGTCCCGTCAGTAGATTCATCATAGACAATCAGGAACTCAAAGTCTTTGTAAGTTTGATTTAAAATTGACTCTATAGCTTCTCTTAGAAACTTTTCACCATTGTAAACTGGCATAACTACAGAGATTTTAGGACTTCTGTTCATTTTATTCATTTAAACAAACAACCTTTCACCGCAAAGACTTTTCATTACCATATGTCCAAACACAGTTTGAGCATCTTCACAAAGCTGCATATCATTGGAACGTATCCAAACAGAATTATCAGATACCTGTTTTAATTTACCACCATCATATCCGCAAATTGCCAAAGTATTAACCTTCATCTCGTTCGCTATATTTGTCGCTTTAACAACATTCTCAGAATTTCCACTGCCACTTAAGGTAATCAACAAGTCGCCCTCATTTAATAAATTTTTTACTTGCTCCGAGAACACTTCATTATAAGACAAGTCATTTGAATATGCCGTAATCAAACCAATATTGTCTGAAAGGCAGATGCCATTAAATTTCAATCCGGTATGGGTGTAAACCATTTTGTTCCAGTCGGTAATGTAATGCGATGCTGCTACAGCACTGCCACCATTACCACACACAGCAACTCTCTTTTCTTTCTCGACAGTTTCTTTGATCAAACTAATCGCATTTTCAACTTCTTGATGATCAAAATTTTTAATAACCAAATTATGCTGTTTAATATAATTTTCAATAGTAAATTCCATCAATCTATTCCTTTATTTGGTCTGAAAATACAATTTTACTGCCGCCATTATCAAAAGCGAAAGGTACTCTCTGTAAACCTTTCATCGCTTCCGCAATCTTAGCATGTTTTTCTTTTGGTGCAAAAAACATCATAAAACCGCCATTACCTGCGCCCAATAGTTTACCTCCTTTCGCGCCTGCTAGTATTCCTTTACTATACCAGCTATCAATTTGAAGATCGCTTATACCTACTGTCATTTGACGTTTTAATTGCCAATTCTGGTCTAGCAACTCTCCCAAAGGCTCAATATCATCATTTTCAAGTAAATCTCTCATATCATAAGCCAAAGATACCATATTCGACATCAACTCTCTTTTGTCAGCTCGCTTCATATTATCTGATTGCTCGCTTAACAAAGTAGATGCGCTGCGCGTTCGACCCGTATAGAAAACAATGATTGACTCTTCCATTTTTTTGATTGTTTCAAGTTTACAAATAACTGGATTTACTACCACCGAATCATCTTCATTAAACTCAATCAAATTCAACCCACCAAATGCAGCGGCATATTGATCTTGTTTGCCTATTCTGTCACCACACAAGTCAATTTCTATATGGCTTGACAATCTACCCAACTCTTCTCTAGATATACTTTCACCTTTATACGCATATAGTGCGTGTAGTAACGCAACTGTATAAGAACTTGAAGAGCCTAGCCCAGAACCTTGAGAGGGAATATCGGATATTGATGTAATTTCAACCCCTCCTTGAATATCAAGCAGCTCCAAAGTATTACGAACAATAGGGTGTTTGATTTGTTGAATGCTATTTTCATTCTCAGTGGTTGAATAGCTCAACCTAATTCCATTATCAAATTTTTTATTAACTGTGACATACATATACTTATCAACCGATGTTGACAATACCGCCCCACCTTTTTGCCTGTAGTAAGAAGGCAAGTCACTACCGCCACCTACAAAGCTCATTCTTAATGGTGTTCTGCTGACAATCATATTTGTCTAATTTCCTTTAATATCAACTTAACTGCCTCTCTTAAGTCCTTTGCAACAAAATCTGGAGTTACTTCATAACTACCATCTTTGCCAGCATACCCAGTACGGACTAAAACGCTTTTCATCCCTGCATTCTGTGCAGCCAATATATCTCTAGCGCTATCGCCCACAACCCATGATTTCTCTAAAACAATATTCAAATCATTCTTTGCCTGTGTAAACAGGCCAATTTTTGGCTTTCTACAATCGCAATCAAACTTTAATGCTTCAATCTCACCTTCAAAACCACTATCTGTGTGATGAGGGCAATAATACAATCGATCAAGATAAGCGCCATGCCTACCAAGCAATGTGTCCATTTTATTATGAATTACTTTTAACTCAGACTCTTCTAACTCACCTCTAGCAATCACTGGTTGATTGGTCACGACAACAGCTAAAATACCCGCCGCATTGATTTGACAAATTGCTTCACCCACACCGTCAATAAGTTCAAACTGCTCTTGACTGGATAAATGATTCACTTCTTGATTAATGGTGCCATCTCTGTCTAAAAAAATTGCCATCTTAGGTGTTTGTTTCTTTAACGATTTAACCTTGCCAGAATTAACATCCCTTTCTACTTTAGACAAACGTTTTGGCGTGCCCATATCTTTAATATATTCTGTAGATATGTATCCATATAGTTTCTTTTTAGATTCCAACATCAGTGGGAACAATTCTTTTGCAATATCGGGCCTGTCAGATGCAAAATCAACACCTTGCAATGCACCTTTATTAAACATGTAAACAGCGGCATTAACTAAGTTTTGACGCCATTGATTATCGTGTGGATATGGATGAATTTTTTGCACCTGTAAATCAGAATCAACCTCAACCAAATCTGAGTCATGCGGATGATCGTTAGGATGTAGAAAGATAGAAGCATCGCCTGCCTGATCCTGATGAAATTTCCAAAAAGAACCTAAATCAATATCAAAAAAAGTATCACCATAAACAACCAGAAACTGTTCATCCAACTTGGGCAGTGCATCCATCAAAGCCCCGGCGGTCCCTCTAGGGACATCCTCAATAATGTATTGAATAGATGCGCCGTATTGACTGCCATCACCAAAGTAATCTTCAATGACTTCTTTCTTGTAAGAGGCCAATAATTTAATATTGGATATACCGTATTCAACACATTGCTCAATTAAGTATTGCAGTAATGGCTTGCCCAGCACAGGAACCATAGGCTTGGGCAAATTACCAGATACTTCTTTGAGTCTTGTGCCTTTGCCGCCAACAAGGATAACTGCTTGCTTCACCTATGAACCTTCTTGTGATGCAATTTCTCTTACCGCCCTTTGCACAGCCTCCAATGAAGACATCTTTGGAGACCAGCCCAAGTCTTTCAACTTATCAACTGAATAGTAAAAACGAGGCACATCACCAACCCAGCCCCTATCAGTTTTCTGATAATTAATTTTTGCATCTGGAGAAATTACTTTAGTTGTTTCTTCTGCAATCTGCTTAACAAATACACCATCATCCATTGCGCCAATATTGTAATAGTTCATACCATTATCGGTATTATTGCTAATAAATAGCATTGCTTCTACTAGTTCACTCACATGTAAATAGGTCTTTTGTTGAGTGCCATTGCCCAGCACTTCCAATGTGGATTTGTCCTTTTTAAGCTTCTTGATAAAGTCTAAGATAACACCATGTGTAGCAGGTACACCTACAACATTTGGAAATCTGTAAATACACACCTTATCTAAAAAGGACTCTAAAGAAGCACTAATTAACGCCTCGGATGATAATTTCATCGCGCCATAATTAGAAATTGGCATTAGTGGCCCAATGTCTTCATGCAGTCTATTTTTATTAAAGCCATACACAGCAGAACTTGAGGCAAAATAAAGCCTCTTACAGTCTATCTCTCTCATGATCTTCAAAGTTGACACTGTTGACATGAAGGTATCATCTAAATCAACATTCATATCCTCTACACCAGCAGGAATATCAGAGTTAGCTGCAAGATGCCAAACCTCGTCTATCTTCTTGCCTTGTAATATTTCCAATACTTGTTCAATATTATTAATATCTATTTGATGAAACTCAACCTTGGTGGTATCAATATAGTCGGCAGAGCCCAATGACAGTTTATCAATGACAATAATATCTGCATTGTTTTGCAACATTTCTTTGACTAAAACACTACCAATAAAACCCGCACCACCTATTATTAATATTTTCATATGCTCTCACACCCTACAATCATTTTATTTTAAATTACACAACCAGCAAAAATCTTACATCGTTTCCATATAAGCATGGTTTATATTTACTCTTGACTATCTAGACTTGATTAAATAATCGGCCAATCGACATGCCAAGGCTGAAGTTGTAAAACTACTATTAGCATTTCCTGATGTTGGAAAAACAGAACCATCACAAATAAATAAATTATCCATACCAAATACTTTAAGATTTTTATCAACAACACCACTGTCGGAAGATGTTGACATTCTTGCCGTCCCAAGATGGTGTGCAGCTGAAGTATAAATTTTATCCCAATCTAAGTCAGTAGTTGCTTGAACAAAATTAATATGTTTACCATTAAAAGCTTGAGTTTGTAGAATATTAGAAGCCTTGCGAATGGATAAAAGATCATTTTCTGTTAATTTCCAATTAATTTTAGCAATCGGATAGCCGAATTTATCTTTTTTATCAGAAAGTGATATATTGCTATCTGGGTTTGGAATTTGTTCAGTAACAAAAAACAAATCAGCGTATTTACTTTTTAAATTTAACCTATAAATTATCATAAAAAAAACAAGTCTAGGACTTGTAATAACATTCCAAACATCTCTCAAAGACAGCCCACCATCTCTAAACGTTAACAAAGATAGTAATACTTTTTCTGTTCTACTATCTATACCTTTAGCGAAGGCAACTTTTGTATAAAAACAATGATTTGGGAGGTTGTTGCTTTCTTGAGTACTTTCAGTGAATCTTAATCCAGATTTAATCATTAACTTTGGAGAATGATTAACATAGGAGTAAATAGATGCCTTTTGTTTTTTTTCAAATTGAATTTGACATAAACTTCCCATTGGATGGTCCATTAAGTATTTCCCTATGTTTCTATTTTTAATAGACGAATTTAATAATAATCTAGGCGTCTCTAATGCGCCTGCACAGACTATAAATTTACTTGCCAAAATCTTAAACATCTCCCCATTTTCATTGCCACAAATAAGATTTTTTACTTTTGAAGAATCGCCATGAACCAACTCTAAAGCACACGCATTGTAATATATATGGCATACTTTGGAGTCTTTAAGTTTTGAAAGAAGCACTTTTTTAAAACGGGTTACTGGTATTGGCCTTTGGAAAATTTTATTTTCTAGAATATTTTTATCAAATTTTAAATATGACAATAGGCTAGATAAACTGCCAGGTAGTTTTTTAATTGTAAAGTAATTAAAATTAGATAACTTAAATATTTTTCCAGACTTTTTATAAAATGGCTCAAGATCTTCATATTCAATTGGCCAACCACTATTTTGAATCCAACTTCTTTTTTTAAAATCAATTCTATCTAATGGTGCAAGAACGCCATGCCATAAACTACTTGTGCCGCCAACTTCAATTGAGGTTGTGGCTTCTAATCCAAAGTCTCGACCTACACTTTCTTTTTTTATAGCTTCAGAGGTGGAGTGATTCAATGGTCCAGCCTCAATCATAAGAAATGAAATGTCGGTATTTAGTAATTCAATAGCCAAGCTAGAAGCAGCAATACCACTGCCGATAATACAAATATCGACAGATGGAAAAACTTTATTTTTTTGATTGGAATTTATTAGCATTTATATAATAAAACTTACCTAGTAAAACATTGAAGGAGTTAAGTTAGAGTTTCTTGGCAACAACATGATACCCATGACAAAGAAGTTCATCACTACCTGTGTCACGCTTTGAGAATCGACTTAACATTTTCAATGTTAACAGCATTGTAAGTTTATCAATCAATGACGGAACCCTTGAAGTATAAGTTTTTGCAACAAGGCGAATGCGCCAAATTTCTTGCGCAATATACTCAAAAAAATTTCCGTTAGTGGTGATTTCTTCAATCTCAAAGCCAAAAAAATTCAGATGGTGTGTGTAAAAATAACTATTAAACCCAGTGTTAAAATGATACGGCGCAAAGTGCGTCAAACTGCAAAATGGTGCAGTGATAATCAAGATTCCATCTTTTTTTAACAATCTCTGAAATTCCTTAATCGCCTCAACTGGATTGGGTATGTGCTCAAAAACTTCAGAGCATAAAATAACATCGAATGATTCATTTTTTTCTGGAATATTCACAATATCTCCAATAATATCGATTTTATCTACACTCCACGTCCCTACTTGAAGTGCCTTTCCGTTTCCAGAACCTTCATACTGACAAAAATCTTGAGAAACGTAATTTAAATGCTTGCAAAATTTTTTGTTTCTCAGCTCTCCAGCCCCTGCATCCAAAATTCTCAATCCACTCGGAATATTTTCAAGCGTCTTTCTTAGCCATTTATCTTGATTCTCCTTATAGCTATTTCCCGAGTTTATATATCCCTTAAGTATTGTTTTTATCTTTACCATCCTAAAACCTCTGATAACTTTTTGAAAATTTTCATATTATAGCGCCCCACCAGCACTGTACTCACAAACCAAGTAATCAACCAATAATTGAACATCATTCTGTCGTGTCTCTTTAAGTTCAAAAAGATAATGGTCAACAATTTTATTAAAATCTGAATAATTTGGGGAAAAGCCAGCCTCTATTTGATCTATAGCTTCTTTGCATTGTTCTGTCGATGTTACTTTAAAGACATCTTTACACAATCCAAACGGAGTGCTTTGATGTCCAAATAATATTAATGACTTATTAAAAGATAGTGTTTCTGAAGAAATACTGCCATTAATAGATGATACCGCTTCTGCAGACTTAATAACATCCTGACTTTTTACCTTGCACTTTAAAAGACTAACGTTTTCAAGTTTTAAAATCTCATTATAAAACTCTTTTGTTCTATATTTATGAAGTGAAATTAAAAAAAACCAGTATCCTGGCTTATCTAGAATGAATTGTTGCGGATGTTCTTTTACATACAAAATCCAACCTACAGGTAAGTTTTGGGATAATTGCTTAATTATCATCAATTGATTACTAAATCTTGCTCTTGCCATAATGCTAGATTCAGGTTCAAAATGTAAAGCATAAAAAACATACTTCTTTGATGTGTCTAATTCAACAGAAATAGAATCATACAACTTTCTCATCTTTCTCATATAGAATATATTTTTCAATACATCTGCAGGATGGCTATTAAGTCCATGCGAACGTATTGGTTTTTTACGAATAATTTTTACTAACATAGGCACTATTGCAGATACGTACCGAGGTAGAAATAACCTTGCAACATCTTTAATGCTTTTTCGCTCTTTCTTTAAAGCTGTACTAACCTTATCAGGATAGAATAAATAGTTATCTATGTCGATTGATTTCAGGCTGAGTTTAAAGAGATCTAAAGGGATTCTATTTTTAAAATTGTAATCTAACACCGAGCAAAGAAGCGCTATTCCGTCTTTTGTATGTCTTTCCATATGATACTCAACAACATATCCAGAAACACCATAAGCTTTAGCTATGTCTAATGCCAAGCTATCATAATTAGCGCCATGCATAAGCCCCTCAAGCACAACTGCAGAAATATTGTTTTTAGTAAATAAATTAATCCAAAAGGACAAAGCGTTGAAATAATGATATTGCTTTAAATTAGCATCACCTGAAAATCGAGCCTGAAAGTATTCTGAATTTAATTGAGATTCTTTGAATTTTTCAATAGTCTTATAGTCTATATCACTCGATTCTTGCACTGTATATTCATGAAAGTGGGCTCTTGTAATAATATTTTTAATACCGTATAAATTCTTAATTTCCGCTATTTGCATATCATTGGCATCAGTAATCAAAAACTCAATATTTACCTTGTTAGACTCGTAAATAGACTTAATTAATTTTAAATGTAGATCTATTAGAATTATATTTTTCTTCATATATGGTCTACCCGTTTATGCATTAGTAATTCTCCCATTTCTAACGCTTGCTAAAAATAGAATCTCCGTTGTTTAAATAGTCTCAAATAGCTTTCTTTGTGGGATACCGCCAATTGCACCTCAAGAGTATTTCCTCGCTTCACTCAGGGCAACTATGAGGTCGTTCGTTATTATATAATTGGGATTCAAACATTTTCGCAAATACTAAATCTTCCTCATTATCTATATCTATAGATTCAATCTCACTTACCTCAATCATTTTTGAATTATTTCCAATTCTTCTACCTTCTTCGAGCATCAGCTCCCTTTTATATATATAGAACCCACTAGTTTCAAAATATACACTTTTTAAGTTTTGTGTTTTTACAGGGCTGTCTAATGAATAATTCAAAGTTTTATTATCAAACCAGCAATAATTTTGCATTTCCTTAACAGTAAAAGATGAATCATACCCATCAAGAATTGCATTAATACCTTTTGATATAGATGTAGCTTTTATAAAAGGTGCTGTTGCATGAGTTAATACAAAATAGTCTGTATCTATTTGTTTAGCTGCTTCAGTAAATAGCTCTTTTGCTTTTATTTCATTTCCATCAAGATAAGGATCTCTCTTAATAAATTCAACTCCTTCAGGAAGTAAATCTTTAAAACAATCATCAGATGACCAACATATAATACGATCCAGTAAAGGAACTTCCAATAATGTTTCAAATATATGTGCAAATAACGGCTTACCTGCTAATAATCTAAGATTTTTACGAGGGACTCTTTCACTATTTACCTTTAAAGGTACTATTGCTGTAAATTTCATCTTTCCCCCTTACCTTAATAAAATCATCATGTGTATCCACGCTCACTCCATCATCACTAACTTCAACCGCATTAATAATAATTCCATTTTCTAAAATACGTAACCACTCTATATGTTCAGTATTTTCTTTCATTACAACCTTAACAATCAAATCATCCGATACCGATTTATTATTGGTTATATTTGAAACTGCTTAAATAAAACTAACTTGGGCAAACTTTCGCAAATTCGCAACAAAAATATTAATTGCACTTATATCGATACAAGGCTTACCATAAATATCTTTCAGGGCTTACCCGGCAATCGAGAAAATTGATAGTATACAGGGATAGCACCTATAATTTTCTTATCCTGCACTCCAACCTCCATCAACTTTTAACACCTCCCCGGTCATATAATTAGACATGTTAGATGCTAAGAATACGCAAACATCTGCCACTTCCTTGCTAGATCCCCATCGATTCATTGGTATTCTTGACAACGTAAAATCATATAACTCTGTATTTTCTTGGAATTTTTCAAAGTATGATGTTTTGCAAAACCCAGGTGCTAATGCGTTAATTTGTATATTTTTTCCAGCAAACTCTACAGCTAAAGATTTTGTTAATCCGATAATGGCTGCTTTTGACATAACATAACCTGATAAATCAGAAAAACCCAATGTTCCAGCAATAGAAGACATATTGATAATTTTTCCGCCATTATTCTTAACCATATGTGGTAATACTTCTTGGCACAAAGAAACTACACTCTTTAAATTAACATTTAGAACCTGGTCTAATTCATCATTACTAATGTCAAGAAACTCTTTTCTAAAACGAATACCAGCATTGTTTACCAGGACATCAATCACTCCAAACTCATTAATCGTCTGCGAAATAAATTGACTAACCGCACTTCCATCAGAAACATCTCCGCAAACAGACAAGACTCTTTCACTGTCAAACTTTACCATCAAGTTATCAATATCTTTTTGACTTCTAGTAATTAAGGCTAATTTGGCACCTTGTGCGTAAAATTCTTTAGCAATCTCTTCGCCAAAACCTTTTCCTGCACCAGTAACAATACATACTTTATCTTTTAACAACATAATTATTCTTTAATAACCGCTTGATATGCTTGAATTATATGTTCTTTAGAAATACCAGTAAAAACATTTGCCTTACCCAGTTGATTAACCAAAATAAACCTTAATTGATTGTCTTTTCTTTTTTTATCTTTCAAGATAAGGCGTGCACACAACTCAATTAACTCATCTCTTTTAAAGCCAAGCTCTGAAGCAGAGAAAAAAGTCGGTAACTTATATTTCTTAAGAATATCTCTTATCTGTTGCCCGATTTCAACAGGTATAGATAAGTGTGCCTGTGCAACAGAGGCTGCAGCCACCATACCAAGTGCAACCCCCTCACCATGTCGAAAACTCTCGCCATTTTCAGTATGAGTTGCCATTTCAATAGCATGCCCCAATGTGTGTCCATAATTTAATAGTAGGCGCTTACCGTCTTCTCTAACATCGTTATGCACATGGTCAACTTTGATTTCAATTGTGCGTTGCATTGAGTACACCAAATGCTCTTGACTTCTTTTTAGAATTTGCTCTTTATGTTTAAGTAAATAATCAACAAAGTCATTGTCAGCAATAAAAGCACATTTAATAACTTCTGCCAAGCCAGAAACATAATCTCTTTCACTTAAAGAATCAATAAGATTTAAATCCATAAAATTGGCAATAGGATGATAGTAATTACCAACTGCATTAATGGTTTCCCTATAATTAATAGCAACCTTGCCACCAATACTACTGTCAATCATTGCCATTAAGGTGGTTGGAACATGTACAAATGCCATGCCACGATACCAAGTACTTGCGATAAATCCTGCTAAATCTCCTATAACGCCACCACCTAATGCAATTAATATAGAATCTCTAGCAAAGTTATTTATTTCTAGCTTTCCATAAATTCTTAATACCTCACTAAAGGATTTGTTATCCTTACCTCCACTCATTACATGTATAGAGCAATCAAAACCTCTATCATCTAGCGATGTCTGGACTAATTTAGCATATGTTTTTTCAAAAAAATCATCAGTAATAATAATTACTTTTTGTTCTTGCGAGAGTGAACTTAATAGTTTAGCAATATGGTCCGGCAAATCTCTGCCGATATACACATCATATTTGTGCTCTGAAATATTGACATTAATAATCTTCACTTAAAATTCCTTGTCCAGGCTCGCATTAATCATTAGTTCAGCCATCGTTAAGTCATCTTTATTATCAACTTCAAATCCTTCAAAATGACCAACTTCTTTGATGTATGGGTTTTTACCTATACGGTGACGGCTTTTTTTAAATAGTGCCCGAGTAAATACATAGATTGAGCTAGACTCAATTAAGACAGGCTCTAGCTCGGACAGCATAGGTGCGCTCTTATCTATTAAATAATTAAGAGGCTTACCTTTATACCATGCCTGCTTCTTAATACTATTGGCAACAAATGCTGAATCAAATCCATCTATCAAAACTTTTTCAACACACTCTTCTATTGTTTTCGATCGAATAAATGGACTCTTAGGATGTATTAATACAACAATGTCTGCATCTGAAATCTTTAAAAATTCATTAATAATATCTTCAATTGAAGTTTTATCAGAGTTTAGACTTCTATCTCTTTGAACAATCTCACAATTCATGCTATCGTCAATATGACCAAATATTTCGCTATGAGAGGTAAAAATAACAGTCTTATCTATCAATTTAATACGATTAATAATTTCAATAGTCCTGTTAATTAGTGACTTTCCACTAACTTCAACCAACGGCCTACAAGTTAAAGATTCTTTTAAAGGTTTGTAATTTGACCAAAAAGGAATTAATGCTACTATTCTCATAATAATGTCTTTGAATTTTTACTAGTTATTGAGTTTTAAATTAGGAAGCAACAATGGAAATTAAGTTTAATATTGGTCCATACTGGGATGATTATAGCGTATCTACAGCTGGAGTTACATAATCTAGTGCTTTTTTCTAGATCTTCTGTTAAAAAGGTTTTTAACTTTGTTTACTATCTTATCTGTGACCCCTTGTTACAGCTTCATGCTATTCGTTACCCCCAATATGTGTAGCTTGGTTCTAGACTGTTGGTTAAACTTTGCCTGTGCTGGACTGTCTAGCTTGATTGCCTTGATGCGCTCTCATAGTTTATCTTTTAATCTCTTGATAGCTTACTACATGAACAGTATGGTTTTCATCTAATTTTACAATTTTATCGCATCCTTTGAGCGTTGTTAATCTGTGCGCAATAATAAGCACTGTTATCTCTTTACCTAGACCTTCAATTGCCTGCATTACTTCCCGCTCTGTTTCGTTATCTAATGCACTAGTTGCTTCGTCAAATATTAAAACATTGGCTTTTTTGTAGAGTGCTCTGGCGATGCCAATGCGTTGGCGCTGCCCACCAGATAAGCGAACACCTCGTTCTCCTACAAAAGTTTGATAACCCTCCTTCCACTGCTCAATCAGTTCTGAAATTTGCGCCTGTTGTGCTGCTTCTTTTACTCGCTGGTGGTCAATTTGTTCTTTTGCAATACCAAAAGCAATATTTTCTTCAATACTACTATCTGAAAGGAAGATATTTTGTGGTACATGGGCAATATGCGCCTGCCATGCTCTGCGGTTTTGGATATCAACTGGCTGTTGATCAATAATTAGCTCACCATTGGTAGGTGGAAGTAGGCCCATGATAATGTCAACTAATGTGCTTTTACCACTTCCAGTAATCCCTATAAAGCCAATGCGCGTTCCTTTTTCTAGAGAGAGATTGATGTTTTTCAACACCCAGGGCGAATCTTCTTTGTAACGAAAATTGAGATTTGTTAATTTAATCTCTTTTTCAAAAGGAATTGGCTTTACTGATAGTTGGTTGGCATATTCTGATAATGGCTGATCGAGTAAATTTAGTACATCTTCAAATGATGATCTTGATCCTTTTATTGAGCTATAAGCATGATAGGACTGCTGCAATACTGGAAGTAATCTTTGAGCACCCAGTGCAAGTGCACCTAATACAGGGATTGCTGTCACCATGCCACCCTCTTGTTGTGTCATGACATAAGCAAGCCCAGCAATAAGTGTCATACCGATTGCCTCCATTATATATCTAGGACTTCCACTGATAAATTGGTTATTTCCTGATGCGCGACGTAGTGGCAAATCTGCATTACGATAAAGCTGACAATAGAACTGTTGCGTGTTATCAATAAGCAGATCACGAATTCCTCCCAATCCCTCTTGAAGTGATTTGATAATCTGAGTGGACTGATCAGCAATAATTTGACTATTATTTTTAAGCTGATTTTTAGTATATCGAACAACCAACCAATAAAGTAGGCCAAAACCGATAAGCGCCGATAGTGCCACACTAATGCTGATTGCAAACAGTGCGCCCATGATGCCAATAAGTATAACTATTGAGCTGATAAATGTTAGCGCTGGAGTAAGAATTCCACTAATTACTATGTCTGTTTTGATGATAATACTATTAATCACTTCACTGCTATTGCGTGATACATGAACTGCGTACTCCTGGTAAAGGGTGCGACGATAAATATTGATACTTAGGTCTGCGCCTGTTGCGAATGAAAGCCTGGTTATAACATAGAGTAATGTGAGACGAATTGAACCTGCTAATAGTGTTGCGATTACAAAGAAAATAGTTACTGGTAATATTAGTTGACTAGGTTCGGTTAATTCTAGAATTTGGATGATAGGCTGCATAAACGGATGCTGGTAAATCTGCTCTGGTGCAGTTAATATTCCTAGAAACGGCAGTACTGCACCTACACTGATTATCTCTGATAGAGATGCGCTGATCATTAGGATTAATAGCAGCCAGAATTGCTTTTGACGACGTTTTGAGAGGTGATGCCAGAGGGTGGTTAACGCCCCAGGGCGGCCTCTCTTCTTTTGTAGTAATTGACCTTCTGTTGAATTTTTCATAGTTAGTTTTTAAAGTGATCTTTTATGTGTTTATGCAATCTCAACCAGAGTGGCTTTATTTTGTAACAACTCAAGTGCTAATTTTGTTGTAACTATTCAGGACTCAGCCCCATAAACTCAGGCCACTGCCCTTTATAAAGTAATCTCAACGCCTCAGCAGATGATACTCCATTCTTCTGGCAAGTGGACAGATAACTTCT
>Ga0233447_1001464_pt1 | contig 19473 bp, 17 predicted proteins | sample SI_124_October20_3_FD_183014 | JGI IMG/M metagenome (GOLD analysis project Ga0233447, IMG submission 183014) | Seawater microbial communities from Saanich Inlet, British Columbia, Canada - SI_124_October2016_135_MG | ecosystem: Environmental > Aquatic > Marine > Inlet | place: Canada: British...
TCACCTGATCATCAAGCAATAATTGAACAATTTGTTGGCACTAAATTACATCTATTAAAGCCTATTTGATTTTCTGCTTTTTATTTTGGACTAGGTATAGGTATATAGATGACACCATAATCAAAGCAAATATAAAAGATAATATGATCTTTTTTTTATTCAAAATAAGCCCCTTAATATTTATGGATTAGTAACTTATATTGAGTATATATAAAACTGGAGCTTATTTAAAGCTCCAGTTTTATAGTTTAATGTATTGTTTTTACATCTTTATGATAACTCTAAAACTCCTCAATATCTGGCGCAATAAACCTAGATACCAAATCGACTAAATCCTCGGGTTTTATGTTCATTGGTATAATTTCTGTGTCTTTGGCAGCAGCTAACGATTCCAACCCAATATTTGCTGTTAGTAGGTTAAACTTTCTACTTAGTTTTTGGGTTAGGCCAACAAGCAAAGGCTCGTCATCTTCAATAATCAATATTGTGGGACTGTTCTTGTGTCGGCTGTGGCATCTTGATATGAAATGTCTTTTAGCGACTCTTCATTAGCAAATAAATATAGCAGCTTATCAGCTGTGATTGCATCGCCTTCAAGTGCTCTTTTAGCCAATGTTTCTCTTGCGATATTTATTAGCGTTTGGGTGTTTGTGTCTTGTTATGGCCTTTTGGTATTTTGCAACAGCTCCAAAATATAGAGAACTGGCTCATGCATAACAAAAAAAGAATATTATTATTAATAATAACTGGCAACACCACGTTAATAAGTCATATGAAGCTGGGTTATTTGGGGGTGTGCATGGTTATTGAAAAACCTTTCATTGATAAAATGGAGATAATAAATGCAGTAAAGGCGCTTATCTAAAACTATTTATTTTGCAACAAAAATTGTTTGGGTAGGGTAGGCGAACTCAATGTTCCGGCTTTCAAATTCTTCTTTAATTTTAAAATTTATTTCCTGCTGGATATCCATGTATTTGTTGTAGTCACTTCCCAAAACATAATAAACAATTTCAAAGCTCAAGCAAAAGTCACCATACGCTGAAAAGTGTGCTCTATCAAACTGAGTATTTTTAATGCCAATAATAATATTTTTTAATAATTCAGGGATTTCTTTGAGTTGCTCTGATGTTGTTTGATAGGTAACGCCTAGTTTAAATAGCACTCTCCGCTTTTGCATTTTCTTGTAATTTCTAATTCTAGAGCTTGTAAGATCTGTATTAGAGAACACTAGTTGCTCGCCACTTAAGCTCGTGATGCGGGTCGTCTTTATGCCAATGTGTTCAACCACCCCCATCAAGTCTCCTACAATAATAAAATCACCAATCTCAAAGGGTCTATCAAAAAAGATAGTGAAATAACTAAATACATCGCCAAGTACAGCCTGCGCAGCCAAGGCGATCGCTATGCCACCAATCCCCAAACCTGCAACCAAAGACGATATTTTTATACCTAGGTTGTCTAGTATAGCAATAATCGAAAAGCACCAAACAAGAGTTGCTGTTATTTTTATTATGCCATTAATAGCTTTCTTTTTGGCGAGATCAGCCTCTTTTTTAAGCCAATATGTTTCTAGCCCAAAGCGAATAATGCTAGTTATAAAACCCACAAAGAATATCGAGCCAAAAACTAATGAGGTGGCTTTAATTCCCTGGCTAATTTGATCTGAGAGTTTCAGGGCATGAGAGCTATAATAAAGTGTTCCCAAATAAAATATAGGTAAAATCTTTTTTGAAAAGGCTATAAATAGGAAGTCATCGATGAGTGTCTTAGTTTTTAATGCAGCTATTTTAACTTTTTTTAAAACTAGTGCTCGAATTATATGAAGTATTATTATAGAGCCAAAAAAATAAGATAAAGCAATTAGGTAGTCTAAAATGCTGTTATTTAAAAATATTTTTTGTAATATGGCCTGTGTCATTCTAAAAGGTATTGTATCATATAACATAGTGATGTGATGATAAATAATCAGGAGGGCTTTATGACTAACTCAAAATTTGAAATAGTACCAATGGATGTGCCTAGCGATAAGATTAAAGACTATATCTATAATTTCAATGAGATCACTTGTGGTACCGGCTCTATGATCCTTTTTGATGGGGATGCCAGAATGGGGCGAATGTATGCAGAATTTAATGGCAAATGGATTCATACAGATGCCAGTGATCCCGAGCACCTATTTAAAATAGCTAACCATGCAGAGATTGGTGTCTTTTCAACTCAATTAGGCATGATGGCTCGTTACGGTCTAGACTATAGAAATGTAAAATATCTAGTCAGCCTCAACTCTAAAACCAAATACAATCTAGCTGCAGATCAAGATTTTTTTAACCAAGCACTGGTTGATATCGAACAAGTCATAGATTTTAAACAGAATAGTGGTTTAAATATTGTGGGTGTTGGTTATACAGTTTACTTTGGCAGTAAAAATGAGCCAGATCTCTTAAGAGAAGCTGCTCAAATAGTTCAAAAAGCCCATGAACATGGTTTGATTGTAGTGCTAAAGTTAAAGGCAGCAGGTTTACAGCTTGCTCAGCAAAACCAAGAATCATTTATCTATGATATTGCTGGTGTTGCTGCCTGCTTAGGTGGTGATTTTGCAATTGTTGATCTACCAAAAACAAAAAAAGATCTTAAAAGAATAATTACAAAAATCATAAAAGCGGCTGGTAGAACCAAAATAGTTTGTAAAGACGACTCTCAAATTGAAAAAGAGAAGTTTTTGGATAGCATTTATCTCCAAGCCCAAAGCGGGGTAAATGGTATTGCTGTTGGTCCAAATTTTTACCAAAAAGGTTTATTGGATGCTATAAAACTAAGTAATGCTGTGGCTGCTATTATCCTCAAAAACAAATCAGTAAAAGAGAGCTTGGGTTTACTTAAATAGGTTAACAAAAAATTTCATAGCCAGTTTCTGTAACTCTTAATGTATGTTCCCACTGTGCGGATAATTCCCCATCAATTGTTTCAGCAGTCCATTTATCTTTTAATAGCTTTGTTTCAGGTTTGCCAATATTGATCATGGGCTCAATAGTAAATACCATGTTAGGTACCAAAATCATGGTTTTTCTACCAGTATCATAATGATGAAGAAATAGATTTTCATGAAAATCACAGCCAGTGCCATGGCCACCATACTCATAGACAATAGAAAAATTATTTTTATGTGCGTGTTTTTGTATTGCTTTACCAATATCATTTAATTCTGCGTAAGGTTTAACTTGTGCTAACCCTAACTCCAGACATTCTTTAGTTACAGTTACCAGTTTTTTAGCTTTGCTCGAAACATTACCAATCAAATACATTCTGCTAGCATCTCCATAAAATCCATCAAGAATACATGTTACATCCACATTTATAATATCCCCATCCTTTAAGATGGTTTCGTCAGGTATCCCATGACAGACCACCTTGTTTATTGATGTACATACACTTTTGGGGAATCCACGATAATTTAATGGGGCAGGGTAGGCTCCATTACTTACTGTATATTCATGAACCCAGCTATTTATCTGGTTCGTTGTGACGCCAGCCTCTATTCTTTGCCCAACCATATCTAGTATCGCTGATGTAAGCATTCCGGATTTTCTTATTCCATCTATTTCTTTGGCTGTTTTAATTAAGCTAATTGATGGTACTGGATATCCTTTTTTTTTGTATTTCTGAAGTTCTTTTTGTTGCGCCGTGTCTATATCTAGATGACATTTCTTATATTTTTTTTCACTACCACACCAACAACTATCATTTCTTGAAAGTTTCTTAATTTTTATTCTCCTGTTTTTCTTTAGCTATCAAAGCTAAATTATTTATTAATATCTATTAAATTTAACATGAATTGGGTCTGCTACGAAATACTAAGAAAATAGCATTAGTCCCAAAACCCATGCCTAAGTAAATAAATATTAATTATTTATGTTTAAAAAGATTAAAGAGAGGGCAAAATATAGTAAATAATATTATACACAAGTTAAGGTTGTATGTTAGGATTTATTTTCGGAAAAATTTCTGTAAAAAAAACAAGGTTATTTTGGCGTGAATAATAAAACTAAAAAAATAGATATAATTAATAAAAATAATAATCATAAATCAAAAAAAGCTAGCACAAAAATTGCTATGTTTTGTTTTATATTTATAGCTGTTTCTACCCTTGTTTCATCAGTATACGCCCAAGATAGTAGTGTGCCTGTTGGTGTTTTTAATGATACACCTTTACAAAAGGTTATTTATAAAAGAGAGGGTGGCTCTTCTGGTTTTGGTCGGGCTGTCCAATATTATGCAGTACCAAAAAAAGATGAAAAAAAACAAGTTGATGGCAAACGATTTCAGTTTGGTAGCACAAGAAAAACAAAGAAAAAAGGACTGTCTTTTCAAGAACGGGCAAAACTACTTCGAAAAAATAATAAAGCTTCAATTTTAAAATTCAATAACTACTAATTTTGCATGAACTATATTGGCTCAAAACATCGACTTTCTAAGTTTATTAAAACAACAATAAAAGATACTGTTGGTAATTTAGAAAAAATGACCCTATGTGATCTATTTGCTGGTACAGGGATTATAGGTAGAGCTTTCAAGAATGATGTGGCACAAGTGATGGCCAACGATATTGAGCCATACAGCTATATATTAAATAAAAACTACATAGGAAATAACGAAAACCTAGATTATAAAGAGCTAATTGATGATCTCAATAACGTAAAACCTAAGTCTGGTCTAATCTACAAACATTATTGTTTGGGTAGTGGCAGCCAAAGAAATTATTTTAGCGATGAAAACGGACAGAAGATAGACGCAATAAGAAAAAAAATAAATTTATGGCAGCAAAAGAAAATAATCAACAAAAATCAATACTACTTTCTTTTAGCAAGTCTTTTAGAAAGTGCAGATAAAGTAGCTAACACAGCTTCTGTTTATGCAGCTTTTCTAAAAAACCTAAAAAAAACAGCAAGTAAAGAGCTGATAATAGCCCCAGCCCATTTTGAATGCAGTAAAAACATTAATAAAGTATATAAAAGAGACGCAAATAAACTCATAAAAAATATTACAGGCGATATCTTATATTTAGACCCACCTTATAACATCAGGCAGTATGGCGGTTATTACCACATTTTAAACACAATAGCAGAATACAAAAAAATCACACCCAAAGGTATAACAGGTATGCCAATCTACTTTAAGTCAGATTATTGTAAAAAAAATAAAGCTGCCAAAGCACTCGCTGCACTAATAAAATCTGCAAAATTCAAATATATATTTTTAAGCTACAATAACGAAGGTATTATGAACGCAGAAACAATCAAAAATATTATGGAGAGTTATGGTATCTATTCGTTGGCAACCAAAATCAATAAAAGGTTCAATACCCACAAAAAGTCCCACCCCAAAACTATAGAATATTTGCATATCCTGACAAAGTGATATTGCCTATTCTTCTAGAAAAATAATCGATAACCTGAATTTATGTTTATAAAAACCAAAATATGGGAATATTTCTATTTTATAGATAAATAATAAATTTTAATAATAATAAATGAAATTTATAAGTAATAATAAACGATAAATATATTAGAATAAGAATATCTCAAAATATTTAATATCATAGAAAGGATATATGTATGGCATTGCGTGTCGAGCCTCTTTTTTTGAATAGGGTAGCCTCTGATAAAGGGTCTATACAGTCTGGTTTTTCTGTATCACACAGAGAAGCGACAGCTTTGAAACAACGAGTTTGTAGATCTGCAACCCCTTTAGCTGCCATGGGTGAAATCTATGATTATTTAGTATCAAAAATCATTATGTATGAAAAGCATGGTTATACATATAGAGCGGCATATGATCGTTTAAGCTTAAAAGCAAATCCCATATTAGAAGATCCAAGAGTTAAAAGAGCTTTAGGCGATAACCCTCCTAACAGAGATATTTTAATTATAGGCGTGCTTTTTAAAGAGGTTTTTACCAAAGGAGGGCATACTTATCCAAAAGGTACAAACAAGGATTATATTAATGCAAGAGTAAACACTGCTCTCCATTTACTTTATGGGATCAAGGTTCCTTTGATATGGAGGGATGTAGTAAGGCAATTTGATGCCAATCTAACTAGACAGCTGGCTCCTTTGGTACATAAATCAATCACACCAACTAAGAGCCATGCAGAGGCAATGGCTTGTTTTGATGAAGTAGTACAAGGTGTGTTCCCCTTTGATGCTCCAGAAGCGGGTGCGGCTGCTGCAAAACCACCATCAAGTAGGGCACCAGCTTCGGCCAGGGTGAGTAGTCCTCCTCCAGGAACTCTGTCATTAGCATCTGCTTTTAGCAGAGCCCCTGCTGCTGCTGCAAGCCTACCATTTGCTTTAGCTCCATCTAGGGCTCTTCCAAAACCATTAAGTAGTTCTCAGCCAAGAACTCTGCCATTAGCATCTGCTTTTCGCAGAGCTTCATCAGCAGGTCTTGATCTAGGATTTGCTGCTGATACAAAAACAGGTGAAACCAGAGCTGGTATGTCTCATAAAGGCGGTTATGATCCATTTTCTGCTGCTTTATTACCAGCTTCGGCCAGGGTGAGTAGTCTTCCTCCAGGAACTCTGCCTTTTCGCAGAGCCCCAGCTGCTGCTGCTGCTGCTGGGGCTGCTGCTGCTGATCCATCTGGAAAACCACCTGAGAGGCCTCGTTTTGGTGGGTCTTCATCAGGTAAACCGCGTCCTGCGTTCGGTTTTTTAGTACCACCAAAAAGGACTCCATCTGTACGCCCAAAAGGGCCTTCAAGAGCTTTGGCTTTTGGAGATTATAGAACTATACCAGGTGATTGTGGCCCAATAGCTGTTTGTGAATTGTTGCGTAGATCGATGTTGTTGAGTGACGAATATGGCGATCCTGTTAAAGTTAGGGAGGCTATGGAGCGAGCTTTGCAAGCACGTCACGAATTTGTTGGGGTTGATGCCAGAAATGCAATTGAGCGTGGATTGTTAACAGAATCATTGCGTTTAATTGATGCCTCTACAGGTGTTCATGGTCATGGCAGTGTTACTTTAGATGCAATAATAAACTTTTTTCAACATGGCGATTTCGTGTCTGGGCGCTGTACTTATGCTAGATATGATAAGCCAGTTGCTTTAGAACCTATTGTTCGATCCTGTAAAGGAGATCCTACGCCATTTTTAGGGGTTATATGTTTTAGGCCAGGTCATTATACAGCCATTGTTCCTAATATAGAGAAGCATGGTCATTTTCTGTATTTAAATTCAGCAGGCGGGCGTTGTGAGGAGTTAGATGAAGCAGCTTTAAAAACAGTTGTATCCATGCAGTTGTCAGTTATAGTAGTGAATTTAAGCCCAGGTGTTGAAGCTCGGTTATTTGAACCAGCAGCAGCACCTCGTGCTAGATATGCTGCGAAGTCCTCAGGGCTCAGGGCAGCTATGCCAGCTCTAAAACCATCAGGTTCTTCAACGGCTGCAGGATCAATATCAATAGATAGCGGTGCCACTGGCGCTCCCGCTGGCTTAAGCCACTTTGGTAGAGAATTTTATTATTTTTGTGCAGGCAAAGCAAAAATTGAAGTTAATGGGGGCCTATTAACACATGCCCAGGTGCTGGGTATGTCAGCTCGAGATAAGGAGTTGGTTCATACTTTTATTCAAAGACTTTTTCCAGTTGAAAGAGGCTCTGGTAATCCACCTCATATAACAGCCGCTGATATTGAAAAGCTAAAAGGCAATAGATATGTTCAGGAAGCATTGAAGAGCTCAATGACAGCGATGATAAGGCATTGGCAAAGTGGAACGCCAGGATCGAATCCAATAACATCACATAACAACAAAAGAATAATCCGTGCAGTTTCTTCAATGGTAAGTCTTTTTGATGTTTTTCCGAAAATGGAGGAGTTAATAATCTTGAATGAACACTTGGGTCTTATTAATACACATCTTAATTATGATAGAGTAGGTCATGTTAAGCGTGGTTTAGAATCTAAAGCTGCATATCTGAATAGCTTGCAAGGAATGTTAGAAAGAAAAATACAAGCACTAATCAGATAAAACATCATTAAGCTCAGGAAGCTCAACAACTTCAATTTCAGTGCTTTCTTCTGATTCTTCAACAGTTTCAGAATTGATAAACTCTTCAATAAGCTCTTCTTCAACAACCGTATCAACAGCTCCATCTTCAAATAAGCTAGCTAAAGAATCACGCTTAAATATATCAGTCAGCCTTAAGCTAAACTGATGTAGTTGCTCTTTTAATGAAGACAAAACCTTGTCACCGACTTCATTTACGCTAACTTTATTAGAAACACCTTTTAAAGGCAGTTTGTCGGATTTAAGTAAATTAGAAAAGTGTTCAAGTAAATTAGCAATTAATGGCGAAGTTTTTTCAACCATATCGAATAGGTCTGTCATACTCTCAAGAGCATCGCTAGATCCATAATTTTCAACCATTATGTGTAGAGATGTAATAGCAAACTCCCCCTTTTTTATGCTTTCAGGATTTTTAGAGTCAATATACTCAGCTCCATAATGATAAAAAGTGGCAGATAGGTGCGTGATCTCAAAGCTGGTTTTATTAGCTCCATTCTCTAAAGCTGTTTTTTCGTTCACAAGTGGCGCAGGTATGGGCTCTTCTGTAATTAGCTCACTCAAAACATCATCAAACCCAATAGTGTTCTCTTTCTTGTTGTTATTTGTATTTGTATTGGTGTTTGTAGCTATATTTGTGGATTTTTCTGTAGAGCTTGGTATGCTTGTTATTGACGTATTTGTTATATTCATTTTCTTTGCCCACCGCCTTTTTTCATAAAAAGATATTTTATAGTAACTACTTATTAATTAAAACGAGTAAAAAACAAAATATAATGTATCGAAATATATTAGTTTAAAATATGCGTTACCAAGGCAGTAAAATAATTATGTGTATACCCAAACCAAAATGAAAATAAATGAAATTAAATTCATTAAAAACCGATAAATAAATATAGCCAAAAAATAATAATTTCTCTAAATAGTTGGTTTCCAAGTTAGGTGGTTGTGTCATGAAAAAAACAGATAAAGTAAAAGAATATAAACAGAAAATGCTCGATTTCGAGTCTGATATACCTTTTACAGGTAGGCCTGTAAGTATCGAAATCAAAGAAAAACCCGCACTCAACTATTTCAAAACCATTTTAGAAAACCATAACCTGCTCTGTTTAGGTGAATATCAAAACAAGCTTACAAACAAGGCTTGGCTAGTAAGAAACATAGATGCATTAGCCGAGCTGGGTTTAGAAGCTATCGGTCTTGAGTTTTTAGAAAATGATAGGCATCAAGCTATCTTGGATAATTATATTTTTAATCAAGAAGACACTTATCCAATTCCTGCTGAGGCAATAAAAGCTATTAGTGAAAACTGTTTACCTTTAGAAGATTTGGAATGGACTGATAACTACGATCATTCATATGTGAGTCCAGAAAATTTATTAGCAGCAGCTCACAGCAAGGGGATAAGAATTGTGGCCTTAGAAAATGATATTTCTAGTTCCTTGGATAATGAGGATACAGACCGTTTTAGGATTATGAATTTTGCAGCCTATGAAAACATTAAAAAAGAAATAATAAATAAAGAAAATATTTCAAGAAATCCATATGGTAAAAGAAAAGCGATTATCCTAACTAAAGCCACCCAAACCCCAGGTTTAGCTCGCTATTTCGATGTTCCCGGCATTATTATCAAAAACTAAAAATTCTCCTCGTTCCTCAATTTTTGAATAAATAATTTTTTTATGAACTAGTCGTCTAATATACTTATTAATTTCAATAGCCTTTAAATTACACACCTTTTCAAGGTCAGCCATTGTACAAGGCCTTCTTTTAATCGTATTTAAAATCATGTCTTCTCGGTTCGTATTAAGTGGCGATAAATTTCTTGCTCTAATTATTGTGCTTGCCACTTCAACAATTAATGGCTGAAGATAGTTAGCTATTGCAATAAGTGCTTCTTCAGATGCTTTGGTTACCCAGCTTTGAGTTCCAGGTCTATCCAAAGAATTTAATTGTACTTTTTTTGGGTTTATTTTTTGTAAGACATCTTTTATTTTACTAAGTTCTATATTTGTATCATTTATACCAGGTACCACAAATACTTCTGCCCAAATATCACCTTCAAATTTTTTAGAAAACTCTATTAACCCAGAAATGATTTTTTCTATTTCAAGCTTAGTATCTGGTAAATTGATCTTCTCAAAAACATCTTGGCTAACAGCATCAATGGAAGGCACAATCAAATCTGCCAAAGCAATCTCTTTTTGTATTGTTTTATCATATATTAGTGTTGCATTTGTTAATATTGCAATTTTATATGTAGGCCAATTTTCTTTTACATAGCTAATAACTTCCCCTAAATTACTTGCTAAACAAGGTTCTCCAGATCCAGCAAAAGTAATATAGTCTAGTTTTGGGCTTTGCTCTAATATTTCAGCTAGTTCAGCTTTAATATCCGCTGTACTAACATATTCTTTTCTTTGAGTTGTTTTATTTGTAGTGGCGCCACATTCACAATAAGCACAGTCTAATGTGCAAGTTTTAAAACTTAATAAATCTACTCCCAAAGAAAGCCCAAGTCTTCTAGATGGTACAGGTCCAAATATATGTTTTTGTTTCATTAATTAATTTTCTCTACTTTTCTTTGCAAATTTCACATATTCACTTGCGTGATGACAATTTTTTTCATAGCTATCTATTATCTTTTTTATAGATTTGCCAGGCAACCCCACAATCAACATATCCTTTTCAACAACAGCATTCTCTTTCACCAGCGCGCCAGCACCAACAACAGCCCCTTTTTTTATATGAGCACCAGAAAGAACAATAGCGCCCATCCCAATCAAACACCCATCCTCAATTATGCAGGCATGCAAAATGCAGCCATGCCCAATAGTTACATCATCGCCAATAATACAAGGCACATCAGTATCAACATGAATGACACTTCCATCTTGAATATTACTACGTTTTCCAATCTCAACTTTTGCGATATCAGCTCTAATAACAGTGTTATACCAAACTGAAGAATCAGCCTTGATTTTCACATTACCAACAATTTTTGCGCCGTCTGCAATAAAAACACTTTTATCAATATTTTGAATATAAGTCATTATTAACACAACCTTCCTAATTTATATGTTGTAGCTAAAGCATCAAGTTCATCTTGCCAGTGATAACCTTTTGCTCCAAGCGCAGCATTGTTGCCAGTTTTCGCAATATGCACAATAAGCTCAGCTTTCTTGTCTTTAACTAAGGCCAGCTCTTTTTCTAAACTCTTAACAGTGTTATTGCCACTATAAGCAATACCAATGCATGGGATTGCTGAATTATATGATCTTTTTCTGTATTTCGAAAGTAAATGAAGTATAAGTCCTGGCAATGTTCTTCTAATTAAAGATAGTTTGGGAGAGTAGGGTAGTCTTATTCTTTTTATATTTAGGTCTTTAGCAAGTTTATTAATTAAGGGCCATATTAAAGGGGAAATGTGGATGTGTTGATGACTATCTATATGAGTGATATTAATTTTATTTTTTTTAAATTCAGATAACTGCCATTCTATTTCATTTTGGATTTCTGATATAAAAGACTTTGGTTTGATGAATAAATTTATTAGCAAGTGTTTCCAACTTCTAAAATGATAATTAGCTGTTTTCCATGGTTCTGTAACTAAGGTTATATGTGTACCAACCAAAATACCCATCTCTTGATAATTAAAAAGTTTTTCCCAATCCACGTTTTTACTATTAGCTGAAACAGATATGCTTTTTAAATAACCTTTGCTAATACATTTATCAATACCCAAATTAATATCAGGGTGTAACCCATAATCATCAGCATTAACAATAATCATTTTTTTAGCTTTATGGCGGTAATTTCGAAGTTAATCACGACTTCGGAGCTTTGCAAGTAAGCGCAAAATCTCAATATAAAGCCAGACAAGTGTCACCATTAAACCAAAGGCTCCATACCATTCCATTTGTTTAGGTGCTCCATTTGCAGCGCCCTTTTCAATAACGTCAAAGTCTAAAACTAAGTTAAGTGCTGCAATAGCAACAACAAAAAGGCTGAAACCTATCCCAATAACTCCATTCCCTAAAATTATGTTCATTCCAAACCCCATGCCAAACATGCTTAGGATAAAAGTTATAAAATAAAATAAGGCCAACCCTCCTGTCGCAGCAAGTATCCCAAGCCTCATATTTTCAGTGACTTTGATTTTACCTGATTTATAAGCAGCTAAAAGACAAAAGAGCGTCCCAAAAGTAAGCCCAACTGCCTGAATAACCAACCCAGGGTACTGCGTTTCAAGCATAGCTGAAAAACCACCAAGAAAAAGCCCCTCAGCTGCCGCATAGATCGGTGCTGTGATATGAATGACCCTATGGTTAAAAATAGAGATTAAAGCTGCAATAAGCGCAACTATTCCACCAATCATCATTAATCCAGAAACACTTACCAAGCCTTTGCTCATAAATTGAGACCAAGTCCAAGATGCAGTTAAGATAACTAAGCCAAGCAATATAAGACATTTATTAACAGTTCCTTCTATTGTCATAGCATTGTTGCCCGAATAGCTAGCTGCTTTAAAACTTTTAGAATTTAATGCTGGGTTTGCTGTTTTAAACATAATTATCCTCCAATTAAATTAAAAAAAAGAGGCTTATAATTAAGCCTCTTTTTTTATTTAAAAATTATTTTATATTCTACTTCAAAATTGGTAATTTAAAAACTTGTCCTGGTTCAATTATGTGTGGATTAGAAATAGAATCTTTATTTGCTTCATAAATTTCAGCCCATTTAAAAGGATCCCCATAAGTATTTTTAGCTATATTCCATAAGCAATCGCCTTTTCTTACTCTATGTGGTTTTTGAAATTTTTGAACAGTTAGTTTTTTTGCTGCCAACTCTTCTTTTGCAGCTTTTTGAGCCTCTGTTTCAGCTAAAAGTAATTCTTCTTGTTTTAGTTTTGAAAGTTCATCAGCTTCTTTTCGAGCATTTTCTTTTTTTGTACTAGCAATTAGCTGGGCATTTTCATAAGAAACCTGAAAATCTTCATATGCAAGTTGTGCTTGTTTGTATTTACCTTGTGATGCTAATTTTTCTGCTACTTGAAGTTTGGCTTCAGCTGTTGCAAATTCGTCAGGTGCCCATTCTTGATAACCTTTTGCCTTTGATGTTTCTATTTTTTGATTTGCATCTAATGATTTGGCTAGAGCTTGGTTCTTTTCCTCTTCATTAGAACAACCTGTGATAGTGATTAAAACAGCGATTAGTAAAATAGAAATAAAACTTTTAATTTTCATGATATAAATGCTCCTTATATTGTGCTTATAAGAATCATGTTATATCACTAAAAAATAATGTCAAATAAAAAAAATAGATAAATCTAATTTTTTAGTTTTGGTTATGAGCGGGTTTAGTTTAGTTTGCTGCTGATAAAATAGCCAAAAAAGACAGCGATTAACCCTAAAAACACACTTCCAAAGATATTTAGAAAAGCTAATTTAAATTCGCCTGTTTTTAATAAAGAAAAACTTTCATAGCTAAAAGTAGAAAACGTTGTAAAAGACCCTAAAAGCCCTGTAAAAATAAATATTCGGTAGTTTTCAGAAAGGCTAAAGCTCTCAAAGAGTCCATAAAGCAAGCCAATAAAAAAAGACCCTAAAATATTTACTAATAATGTCCCAATAGGAAAACTAGTTGGTATAGCTCTAGAGGCTATATTTGTGCTTATGTATCTAAGAAATGCGCCACTGCTACCGCCAAGTACTAAAAAGACGTACTTCATTGAATCTATACCCGTATAACCTTAACTTTTAGGCCTTCTTCTTTTAGGTCTCGCATCTGTTCAAGAGCATCTTTTCTTGATTCAAAATTGCCAAGTTGAACATGATAGATTAGTTTTCCACCCTTTTCTTGTTTCCAGATATCACAATCAATACCATCTGCTTTTAAGCTAGCGACCTTCTTTTTGGCATCAATCAGTTTTTTGTAAGAACCAGCTACATTTCTATATTTTATGCTGTCTTCTTTTGATTCTTTATTTTTTTTACCAAAACCAAAGCGTGATTTTAATTTACTAACAAACCCACTACTATCTTCAGGTATAGCCGGTGTATTTACAGTTTCAGCAACAAATGGTGCGCTTGGTTTCATTTGAGTTTGTATTTTTTGTTTAATAGGTGCTTTTTTAGGTTTTTGTTTTCTTGGTTTTTGCTTAGTTTTTATTACAGTCCTTTTCTTTTTAACTACTTTTTTAGTAATTTTCGGTGTTTTTTTAATAACCAATGGGTTGATAAACTCAAAGTTATCAACTTCAATTTGTTTTGCCAAAAAAGGAAATCCATTTTTTAAACGATTTTTTTGCCAGTTAATAAATCTATATGTAATAACAGTTGCTTCTGCACGGGTTATTTTTTTAAATGGATCTAAGCGGTTATTCTCATCACCTCCATAGCCAAACTCACTTATATATAGGTCTAAGTATTTACGGCCATTATTAGGGATGATTCGAGCATCTTTATATTTACTTATATCAGCAGTTATTTTCGTGTTAGCTCCAGAATAGTAAAGAGCTTTTCCTATTAGAACAATGAAATCATACTTTGTAATAAGATTTTCAGGCTTAAATTCTGTAATATCAGGGTTAATGTTTAGTAACCCTATTTCATAAGAATAATTAATATATGGCTTAACAGCATTCTTGGTTGCTATATCACTAAAAATGATATCAGTTGCATTAGTATAAAAAGTAGGGATGGTTTTAGAGATTACGGAAATATTTTTATGATATTTTTCACTATTAATAAGCATTTGAACTTTATAGTTACCAGGCGCAACTTTTATATTGTTATCATTGGTGCCATCCCAGGTAACTGTGTACCAACCAGATAGACATTCATCATTTTTAAGAAGTTTTATTTTATTATCTTCATCATCAAGGATAGAAATAGTAACAAAATGACCTTGGTTGATAATGCCTTTAACTTCATAGCGTATCCTTGCGAACTCATTGTTTAAAGTTTGCAATAAATTAAGTGCTCCAGAAACAAGTTTAACTGCATTAGCTTTAGTGATAGGGTCTTCTGGTAAAAAGATATCGATATTTGATTTTATTTCCTTGGTTGCAACTTCATTATCTTTTACCTGTTCCATCACAGTCATTTGCTGTCCATTAATTAACCCATAACCAGTAACTCTGCTGATTTGTGGCCTTGCCCAATGTTTTTGTACATCAACAAATTTTTTATCTTGATATGCATAGATAACTATATTAGAAGGGGTTTGGATTGGTGCTAACTTGCAAATATCTTTTTTTTTGTTTTTGCTTTCTCTATTAAATAGAGAGATCTTCTTTTCTAGACCAATTTGCCCAATAGTATCAAGCCCAAATAAAGCAGTCCCTTTTAGACAGATGTCAGGAGCCAAATCCATATATGCCCCTCCACCATACACAATTTTACAGTTTTCTCTGATAGGGCTAAACGGTGCATAGCCAGACAAACCTAAGCTAATAAATAAATTAATATTTTCTCTTAGCTTAAATAGATCATAAGAACCTAGCACACTATAGACCTTAATTAATGAAGAATTGTTTTTTGGCTTAACAGCTCCTACACTAGCTTTAAAAGAAAAAGGAGTGATATATTCTGATATTGCAGCTCCAAACTCAATTCCGTTTCCAAGGCCAGTGTTTTCCTCGAATTTATGATACCCACCATATGCCATCACACTATGATTATACGCAAAGATATTGCCAGAAAAAGCAACTGTCATGACAATCATAAATAATAAAAATAATTTTTTCATAATAAGAATAGCTCCTTAAATACTTTATATATAGTAAACAGTTATTATAGTATCACATGACCCAAAATGCACGAGTTTAATCATGGGTTGTATGCAGATAAATAAATATATATTAATAGTTATTAATGCTATTATATTTAATATATATTCCAAAAAAGAAATAAAATTCAAGGAGGCGGTAAATGTTTAGAAATATTATTAAAACATCAAAATTCTTACTAGTTTTACTGTTGTTTGTATCTCTGGCTGGTTGCGGTTCAGCAAGCAGTTCTTCTTCAGATACAGATGATACAGTGGATTACACAGGTGATTCCACAATATCTGGGCAGGTTTATGCCTCAAAGTCTGATGTAGCTGCTGTTTATGGAGATGATGAAGATGTTTTAGGTACTCTTTCTTTATCTAAGTCAGTTGCTTATAAATCAATGTTCAAAACAGCTAAAAAGAAGGGTCTTTTCACAACCTTAACTGCTGATAACAGCGCACTTCTTAAAGATGGTAAGGTTGTTCTTTATGCAATAAAAGATGATGGCACAACTGAAGCTACAGGGATTACAGCTACAGTTGTAGATGGTAGTTACGAATTAACAGGTGTTGCAGATGGAAATAAATATATTATTAAAATCCAAAAACTTGGTAAAGACCAGGTTGGTAACGATCAAATGTTAGAGCAAAGTGCTTTTGTTTACATTCCAGAAAATACTACAGCTGTTGAAAAGGAAGTGACAGAAACTACAAGCTATATTGTTGCTGCAATTGTTGAGCAGGTGCGAGATAAAGCTCTTGAAATAGAAACTGTGGATGTTGAACAGCTAAATAATACCTTAGCAATTTTAGAAGCAGTTCTAACTTCATCAATAGAGGCTGGATCTATCACTGTTGGCTCAAGTGTTCGTGAAGCTTCAGATACGGATATCACAAATTATGCTGGATCAACATCTGATTATGAGGTTGGCCAAGATCAGAAAGATGCTGTAAGCGCACTTGAGGGTTCAGAAGCTGTAAGAAATGAAAATAAAAAGGGTAGAATTAGAAAAATTCTAGCAACGCCTCTTTCAGATTTAAGTGACGAAGAAGCAAAAGAAGCTGCTAAATATGTTTGGGGTGTGGAGATGGAAAGCGCTTCAGATCAAGAAAAGGGTGGTTCTGATGGTGGTATACCAGAATTTTATACAACTCTTTTTGCTCAAGGATATAAATCTGGCGAAACCCAAAACTTATCTCAGGTTGCAGAAGCTTTTAATAAGGCATTTAATGCAAAAATAGTTCAAATCACAGCAATGATAGAAAATGTTACAGCAGATATTAAAGCAGATATTCAAAGTCAGCTAACTACTTTGGCAGCAGACACAACAGTTACAAATATAAAAACAACTTTAGTTAGTAATGGTTTAAGCAAGTTGCAAGATCTTTATGCCTATTATAACAATCCTAAAATAAATGAAGATGGTAGCATTGTTACTGCAAACCCAGTTTACGAGGCTTTGTTTCCTTCAACAAATAGGTATACACAATCACAGCTTACAAGCGACACAACAAAATTCAATGTGTTTCAAATTGTGCAGTTTATTTTGGCGTCGCCATATGTAAGTGATATGTTAGAGATTCCTTTTGATAACTATCATGGTCCAGACTTTGACTCAATAGTTCTAATGCAAGAACTAGGCCTATTTACTCCATCTGCAACAGGTTTGTACTTAACTGACAAAAGAGTTAGGTCAACAGAAATAGAAAAAAAAGTTGCGATTTCAGGTGGCGGCGAAAGATGGGAACCTGCACGTGCATTAAGTGCAGAGATAGAACTCTTAGTTGGCGAAGATATAACAGCAACACCTAAGGTTTACATTAAATATACAAAGAAAAATGGTAGTGAAGCTTTGGTTGAGGTTCCTGTACAACAGCAAGGTGGTGAATCAGGTACTGAAAGTTTAGCTAATAAATCTTATATCAATGTTAGAGAATATAATAACAATATAAGTGCGGCCTCTTTCAAAGCGGCAGTTGCAAGTTATGTAACACTCAATCAATATTCATACAGACTTTCTCCATGGGATGCAGAAAGAAATGGCGAAACTATTATTGATGACTTCAAGACTGGTACAGCAGAAATAGTTGTTAAAATAGGTGGCGTAGAGCAGAGTCTAGAAAATAACACTATAAAGTTGGTTGGTGTAGAGTTTGGTTATATCACTTGGCAAACTCCAAAAGGTCAAAGCATGGATGAGCTGAAAAAAGCTCAAGAACAAGGTAACTACTATGGCAGTGGTGACTATGTACCAGAGGCATTTGAGATAGGCGTTCTTCCAGAATTGAAATGGACAGCTCCAGAAGCAAAAGGTGATGGCATACCAGAAGGCTATTCACTTAAATATGTTCTTGAAATCAGATTGAATGGTAGTAGAATGTTTCACGATAGACCAATGCCATCAGTTCCTCAATGTCCAATTACACAGCTATCTAAATGGGAACAAAAAGTTCAACAGCAGGGTGGCGATGATGGTTACGGTCAATCTTTTGAGAATGGCTGGAGTGTGTATAGACATGATGATGGCAATGGAAATGAAGTTGTTGGCTGGTTAAGTAAAGATGTTTGGGAAACATGGGATGATAATCGTTTAATTGATGGAACAACTTTTAAAGTACCATCTCATTTAGAATTACCAGCAACTTCTGAAGACTCTACAGCTAATTATCAAACCTTTTACGAAGTTAGTGTAAGACCTTTGCTTGTAGAAGATGATACCCAGCAAGTTGTTTTTGAAGGAACAAGATCCCAAACAAGATTTTTTGTTCTAACTCAAGCAGAGATTGATGCTCTTGACTGGAATATAACAATTTCTGGAAAAGTTAAATTTCCTACAGATATTGCTGAAAGAAGTAGGTTTTGGGATAAACGAACAGGGCAGGAAACTATAAAAGCTGGTAAATGGAAAATTGGCTTATTCAGAAAAGGATATCATGACAATCAAGGTTTCCATGATTGGAATACAGATTATGATAATGCTAATAATGCTAGAGTTCCTCTTCGTATAGCAACTATAGGAACAACAGCAGAGGCAGTTGCTGCTACTTATGAGCTTAATTACACTTTTGATTCTATCAGTATTTCAGATGAATTAATTAACCAAAATGAAGATGTTGAGATAATGGTTTGGTATGACTTGGATGTGGCTGATACTAGCACATCAACAGGTGTTGATAAGCTTGATTTTGCTAGATATAACACGATAGAGCCAGTGCTTTGTAGCAGAAGAAATTATAGATTAAGATACGAGGCTCCTCACATGAAGCTTGAGTATAGTGAAGAAGTTGATATAGAAGATTTGGAAATTTGGCAAATCAAGAATAATGACAGATGGCGTAATTATTCAACAAATATATCATCTAAAAGCACAGGCGCTAATGATACAGGTGCAAGAACAGTAGATATAGACCTCTCCAACTAAATAGCTAAACGTTACTAGATATAAAAGGCCGGATCATTTGATCCGGCCTTTTATTTTATTCATAAAAATAGATATTTATCAAAATCTATCAATGTTCACTACTGTCCGGTAAAAAATCAGCATAAAGAAAGCTGCAAAAAATCGTTAGATTCTGGGACTTTATCGGGGCGAAGCCCTAATAAATCAATAAGATGTTGCCTAAAAAACAA
>Ga0233447_1001470_pt1 | contig 19436 bp, 8 predicted proteins | sample SI_124_October20_3_FD_183014 | JGI IMG/M metagenome (GOLD analysis project Ga0233447, IMG submission 183014) | Seawater microbial communities from Saanich Inlet, British Columbia, Canada - SI_124_October2016_135_MG | ecosystem: Environmental > Aquatic > Marine > Inlet | place: Canada: British...
TATAACGATGAGACAGCAGGCTATTTGCAGTATAGGAGTTTGAGGAAGACAGCGCATCAATCTTATATAAGAAATACTATGAGGAGTGTTGTTTTTAGGGGTAAGTATAACTTTTTGGGGTTTTAATATGTTATACGTCTGAGAAAAGTACCAAATAGATAAACGGAACTTTTTTTAGATTTGCGTGCTTGAAAATATTCATATCGGTCTATATCAATGTTTAAAAAACCTTTATTTGTGGAATAACACAAATAGGAGATGTGTATCAAATGAAGATAAAACAAGCGTTGATAAGAGATCTTTATGTTAAAAGTGCATATAAAAAGCTATTAATAGCTTTGGTGTGGGTGTTTTGTGTGTCTTCTATATTTGCTTCTTCAGAAAAGATTGGTACTACTGCAATGGATTTTATGAAGTTAGAGTCTAGTGTTAAGGGCGAAGCTTTAGGAAATGCTATTACAGCAGGTTCTGAAATCTCTGCTATAGGTGTTAATCCTGCGAGTATAGCAAGAATTGAAAGAACTGAATTTAATATGCAATATCTGTATTACTATCAGGATATCTCGTATAAATCTTTAAGAGTTGCTGTGCCAACAGAGCTTGGGAGTTTTGGCTTTAGTGCTGGTTTGATTGATTTAGGGATCCAAGAAAGAACAACTTTTTTGGATCGTGATGGAAGTTCTAGTGATACATTTAGAAATCATGGCTATCAGCTAATAGGTGCATATGCTCATAATTTTGGTGATATAGATGCTGGTATTAGTTTTAGGTATCTATCTGAAACTTTAGATTCGAATTCTGGAAAAGCAGTGGGTTTGGATTTGGGTTTGCAGGCAATATTAAGTGATGACTTGACTTTGGGGGTTGCTTGGAATGGTATGACTTTAAGTAAAGCAAAATATATTGAAGAGGATGCGGAGCTTGCAGAATCTGTGAGGATTGGTTTGCGGTATATGGCTGGAGTTGTGGATAAAAATTTAGCATTTAATTTTGATTTAGTTAGCCCTGAAGATGGTGATATTTACTATGGGGTTGGTGTTGAGTATTTAGTAAATTCTATGTTGTATTTAAGAGGCGGTTACAGTTCATATAGTGAGTTGTCAGATGTGTCTTTAGGTGTTGGTTTGGTTTTGGGCGATATTTTAATAGACTTTACATATAAACCTTCAAAACTTTTTGGGCAGAGCTATAGAGTTGGGTTTGGTATGAAGCTCTAGGGCATTTTGCCGTTATAATAGATATTATAGTTTGGAGCAGAAGGGGAAAGTTTTGACTAATAATTTAAAAAATAAAAAACTTTTGATAATTGCAGTTATTTTTATTGCAGTTTTAGTTAATATTTCTTTTTTGTATGCTGATCAAGCTTCGGGGACTACTTATAAACTTGCAAATAGTTCTATATCTTCTGGTGGTGTTCCTACAAGTAAAGATTCAAAACAAGTTATTTTTCAGGCAGTAGGCCAAAATGCAAAAGGTTTTAGCTTTGGTTTTAAGGATGGCGAGACTGCAACTGGTTATAAATCTGTTTATGGTTTGCACTTTTCGTCAGATCCTTACTCTATTTCAGGTGTTGATAGCCAGTACTACAGAGATGTTGTGACAATGAATGCTACAGATAGTGGACTTTTTACAACAAAGTTAGATTTTAAAGTTAAATATGATGGCGTTACTCAAGATATATCAACAGACATGGAGGCTAGTGATGGTTGGGAATGTTTGTGGAATACAGAATCCTCACCAAAGGTTACTGCAGATGCACAAGTAGAAGTGTTAGCTAGTGGTTTTGATGGTCTTACTTGGAGCGGTTTTTATCGTGCTAGTAGTTTTTATGTGGATAATGAAGCACCTGGTGTGAGTAGTCTTTTATTATTGGCTGAAGGTAATGCTTTAAATTCTGAACTAGGAACACTTTCAGGCAGTTGGTCTGGTAGCGATAATTTGGATACAAGCCTTGTTTATGACTTGTATTATTCAAACGTTACAACTTTAAATGTTATGAATGCTGTGCTTTCTCCTACAGATATAACTGGTTTGACTTTGTGGTTAGATGCAAATGACCCGAATGGCAATGGGTCTCAACTATCTGATGGTGTTGGGGTTTCTTTGTGGAGCGATAAAAGTGGGAATAACCATGATTTGTCTCAATATGTTTCATCTTATAAACCAACTTATATAGCTAGCATGTTAAATAATAAGCCGGTTTTTAGGTTTGATGGTGGTGATTACTTAAGAACACAGAGCTTGATTGGTAGTGCTCTATTTTCTTCAAATGAATCGCATATTTTTGTTGTCATAAAACAGCAGTTATCTTCAAGTGCAGAGGTTTTATTTAGTTGGCAAAGTGCAGAGCCTTCAAATAGAGTTGGTAATGAATTTGAAGCATCAAAAATAAGGTTTGATTTTGGGAATGATTCTACAGGGAAGGTTGAATATAACTCATATACTCCAGACCCTAGTTTTCATGTTGTGGAATATGTAAGAACAGATAGTAATGTTCAGAAAATAATTGAAGATAGTATAGATCTAGTTTCAGCAACTAGAAGCCAATCATTGAACACTTCAGCTTATTCACCATTTTATTTAGGTGGTTATGCTGTGAATTATAAGTTTAGTGGGGATGTGGCAGAGGTTCTGATATATAAGGAGGCATTGTCTGAAACAGATCAGGCTAATGTTAGAAATTATCTTCAAAGTAAGTGGTTTAATTCTGGGGGTGGTGACGAAGATCCTAATTGGACTCAGATAGGATCTAATGTTTCAGCAACTTCTATTGTTAGAAGTAGTGAACAAGATAATAGTGGTTACTTGCTTAAGGTTGTAGCTATTGATGATGCTGGAAACCAAACAGAAGATATTTCTACCCAAGCAAATACTCCTGATAGAACAGCCCCTGTTATGGATCCGTTATTAACGGAAATAGCTGGAACAGAAGATATAAATTGGGTGTATGACTTAACAAGTAAGAAATCAGATACAACTTCATATGAAACAGGCTTGACTTGGGATGTTGAGGTTTATACATATCTCCAAGACCCAGGTAAGTCAGCAGAAGAGATATTAAAATCAGCAGTTATTAGTAATGGTGTTACAGATACTCTTTCTTTTATAGTATCGCCAAACTGTAATACAGCATCACCACTTAATGGCAATATTTATGGCAAAGAAAATGCTTATATTAAGTTAGGTCTTTTTGATGAGGCTGGTAACTATGTTTATAGAGATATCAATATTAATTTAGAAGCTGTAAATGATAGGCCTGAAATATTGAATGATATTGGTCTTGAATATAATGAGCCTGGTTATATTGGTTATCGAGATCAAAGTAACTATATTTTATATAACATAAAAACAAATGAAGATGTGACAGCTTCTATAATAACTTTGGATGATTTGGTTAGAGATGTGGATAATGAAAAAGAAGATTTGTTATGGACTGTCTCTTATGAAAATACAAGTTTTTATCAGGTAGGAAATATCCCTTATGATGCAAGCTATGATGCGCGTTTTGATCAAGATGGTGTTGTTAAGGTTTTAATTGGTGATAGAACGGCTGGTCATGATTTATATTTAGTGCCAAGCTCTAATTATTATGGTGATATTGTTATTACTATCAATGTTACAGACAATGATATGATTCCAACTTATGATAGCCAGGAAATAATACTTAGGGTGTGGCCAGTAAATGATGCGCCGGAAATTAGTGGATCTTTGCCTAGTTTAACGCAGGTAGATGAGGATAATAATCTTGTCTTAAGTTTGCGGGCATACGAGAACGATAAATATAACGAAGATACTGCACCAACCTATAATAATAACCTTGATTGGTCAGTTGTTACTTATAATCAATCATTTGTGACTTTGGTTGAGGGCGAAAATAGTGCGGCTGACCAAATTACATTTACGCCAGTTCCAAATAAATATGGTACATGTAATGTTGTTTTGAGGTTGACAGATGTTGATGAAGTTCCTGAATCTGTATTTAATTTGTCTGAGCCAACTAAATATCTAGCAGACCCCAAATCATCGACCGTTTCTATGACTTTGGTTTGGTATCCTGTTAATGACCCACCTGTGATTGGTGCTATATCAGTGCAAACCACAACAGAGGATATTGTGCAAAAGTTAATAGATATATCTAGCTACAAAGTTTCAGATGTTGAAGATACTGTTGCTGATTTAGTATGGTCTGGAATCTCTTATAGTTTGCCAGGTTATATATCAAGTAATTTAGATGATGCAAATGATATTTTAACTATTACACCAGAGTTAAATGCCTGGGGTACAATTAATGCGACTATTTCTTTGGTTGATATTGATCAGAGTATTAATTTCCCAGGTTATGTGCCTAATCCTCAAACTGTAACTACAAGTTTCCAAATTAATATTAAAGAAATAAATGATGTTCCTTCATTAGCTAGCATTATGTTTAAAGGCGCTAGTACAAATAGTCAGACAACGGTAATGTTTGCTGAAAATTTGGTGGCTTCTGCAAGTAGTTTGACAGATGTGGGTTATGCAGCTGATACAGAGCTTGCTGTTATTGGTAGTGAGTATGTTGGCCAAGATATCCCAGCTTTAGATTATCAAGTGAATGTGCCGTATTACAATTTTCATTTTAAAGCTGATGGGCTTGATACAGTGGCTCGTAGGTTATTGGTAAGAGAAACAACTTTTTCATTTTCAGATGAATATGAAGGAAAAACAGTTACTGTTGATATTTATCCTGATGATGATATTAGCTCTGGGAATGTGATGACTGAAATTTTGAAAATAAATAGTAGGCCAGCAATTGTTGTGCCAGATCAGCCTATGAACCTTTCTTGGCATAGTACTCAGAACGTGATTGTAAGTTGGAACCTGACTACAGATGCGGATGTTGGGGACTCTATATATTATAGGTTTAAAGCCTGGAAAACTGCTGATTGGCGGGATCCAGTACCAAACACAGCAAATGTAACGCCTTTTTATGATTCTGGTTGGATGAGTGGCGATTTTCATAAGGTGGATACTGCTGTTATGGGCAAACTTTTTGATCATGGTACATATTATTGGACTGTTTACTCTGCAAATGAATTTTTGTCAGATGTTTGGGATTATAGAGAACCTGACTGGCTGAAAAAATTTCATGTCGATATTATTGCGCCTACTTATAATTCAATAGAAGATGCGGTTTCAGTTGTTGATATTATAGCTGATCCAGATGCTGTGGAATTTGCAGGTATGCATATTCCTCTTTATGGTTTGAAACCCGAAGAAACAGATGATGAATACTATTATAGTGTTTGGCTGGAGCGTTGGAATGAGCATATTGTATCTTCTGTAATGGTGTATTCACATGAAAATGAGGAGATAGTGCCCTTAACAAATGCTGATGAATGGTATGCCTATATAAGTTTTCAGGAAGGAACAACTACTTGTAATTTATATTTTATGGATAGGGCTGGAAATACCTCTAACTATCAAGAGTTTGTGGTTGGCGAGGATAGGACGCCGCCAATGGTTCCTGTTCTTAATATTAGTGCAGATAAATTGGTTAATGGTGTGTATGAGATATTGACTTCGGCTGATACATATATTGTTTATGGTCATAAGGATGCTGATGAAAAATCATCAGTATGGTTTGAGGGTATAAATAGTTATATTCTTGTGCCAGAAATTCAAAATACAGAAGTGTTTGGTATGACTACTACAACAAATTTTTATTTTCCTGTTGGCCCAGATAAGCCTAGCGGATCGATTACAGCAAGAGATATGGCTGAGCTTGTATCTGTGGGTAGTGTGAGTATAAATGTTACTTTCTTAATAGGATCTGTTCCTATAGAAATTACAGATCAGACCCGTGTCACAATAAATAGTCATTTGAATCCAGGTCTGTCTGGCTATTCAACAGCTATTAAAACAGCAATAAGTAGTGTTGATGTAACTTGGGTTTCTGATAGAGATCTTGTTTCATATGAGTTATATAATCAGACACGTACAAATGAAGACGATGTAATTGCAAGTGGTGGGGCTGTAAATCAAGGAGTTCCTGTTGTTACAACGATTATGGGTAGTAATCAGTATTTGAGTGAAGGGGAGAACACCATTGTTATTAAAGCTGTGGATATGGCCTTAAATCAAGGTTTTGAAGAATTTAATATTATAAGATTAACAGAAGGGCCTGTTACAACAAATACGATTAATAAGGCAGAGGCTGCTTATGAATCTGGCGATAGCTGGGAAGTTGATATACGTATTAAGCCAGCTGCTGGTGTTTCTGTGAATATTAAGGTTGGAAATATAAGTGATGGTTGGGTAGAAATAGTTCCGCCTGTAGATAATCAAGGAGAATGGTGGTTTGGTCAGTCGAATATAAATTTAAGGCTAGACAATATATACGTAGAGCTTGAAGACGAGGTTTATAATAAATCAGAGATTATTTTATGGACTGCTGATGAAAACTGCGGCACAGAAAAACAAAGCTTTCAAGCGCAAGGAGCTTCAGGTATTTTGCAGTCATATGATAGCTTGCCTGCAAACTTGATAACTCTTTATTCAAGAAGAGTGAAAAAAGGTGTTTATGCAACAAGTACAGGCTTGGGTATTATGACTCAGGATAAGGCTATGACCATGAAAACAGAGTCTAGTGATCTTATGATAACAGATGAGCTTACAGGGTCTATATACCAGCTGTATGGTAAGTATTTTAGTGGTCAGTATGTCACAGATATAAATTTAACAGATCATAATGTAAAAATAGCTATTCCATATAGCGATGATGTGAAGATAGATGAAAATAACTTGGTGCCAATATTCTTTGATAATGAAACCAATGCTTGGAAAAGAGGGGTAAGTGACTATGCTATTAATACAAAGTTAAATAGGGTTGTGACAAAGATAGACAGTGCTGGGTTATGGGCTTTGGCAGAATATAGAGCTTTTGCTGTGACATTAGATAATTTAAGGGTTTATCCAAACCCATGGTATCCAAATGATGGTAATGTAAATACAGGAGATAGTACTGGTATAAGGTTTGATAATTTGACAAACGAGAGTAGGGTGAGGATCTATACAATATCAGGCCAAAAAGTATGTGATGAAGATCCAAGTTCTTCTATTTGGATTTGGGATGGGAAAAATATGTCAGGAAGATCTGTGGTGTCTGGAACCTATTTATATATAATCACTGATGGTGCTCAAAAGAAAACAGGAAAGCTAACTATTATAAAATAGAGGAGTAGAACCTACCTTTTCTTTTCTATGTAAATAAGTTAAAATTTCAATTCTCTGTGGTGGATGTAGCTCAGGGGTAGAGCACCTGGTTGTGGCCCAGGAGGTCGTGGGTTCAAAGCCCATCATTCACCCCATAAAAACTTTATTAAGATGTGGTTTTACCGCACTTTTTTACTTGCTAAGGAGGATTAAGATGGATAGTGAATTAGGTCAAATTGTAACAGCTATGGTAACACCGTTTACTGTAAATAATGAGGTTAATTATGAAGAGGCTGTGAAGATAGCTAATTTTTTAATTGATAATGGTACAGACACTATATTGCTTGCCGGTACTACTGGTGAGTGTCCAACTTTATCACATGAAGAAGAGTTTGAGCTTTTTAGGACAATAATAAGGGCTGTTAAAGGCCGTGCGAAAGTTATGGCAGGTACTGGTTCAAATAATACGAAAACAGCTATAAGCTCAACACAAGCTGCAGAAAAAATTGGGGTAGATTCTGTGTTGCAAGTTGTTCCTTATTATAATAAGCCATCTCAGGAAGGTTTATACCAACATTTTAAAGCTGTGGCGGAAAATACTAGCTTGCCGATTCTTCTTTATAATATTCCTGGAAGAACTGGTAAAAATCTTGAGCCAGAAACAGTATCAAGGTTAGCAGCGATCGATAATATTATAGGTGTTAAAGAAGCTTCTGGTTGTGTCTCTCAGGTTGAAAAGGTTAGAGCTGTTACTCCTGAAAGTTTTAATATTTATTCTGGAGATGATAGTTTAACCTTAGCTTTTATGGAAAAGGGCGCTTGTGGTGTTGTTTCTGTGGCATCGCATTGTGCTGGTTTGAAAATAAAAGAAATGATCCAACTTTTTCAGCAAGGTCAAAAAGAGGCTGCTTATAAAATAGGTATTTCATTAGATTCACTATTTGAGATTTTATTTGTTACAACAAACCCAGCTCCAGTGAAATGTGCTTTGAATTTGATGGGTTTTGATGTTGGTGGTCTAAGATTACCTTTAGTTCAAGCTACATTGAAAGAACAGGCAGCTGTCGAAAGAGTTATGAGAGATTTAAAAATTATTTAGTAACTATACCCAAACCAAAATAGAAACTAGAACACAAATTTCAAAACTCATGTATACCCAAACTGAAATAGAAACTAGAATCCAAATTTTAAAACTTATGTATGTTTATACACTGCATTTTAAAATTTGAATCCTATTTTCATTTCGGTTCAGGTATATATATATACACGTCGCTTTAAAATTTGGATCCTATTTTCATTTTGGTTTGGGTATAAATTAAAATAATTAAAAACAAAAAACAGGCATTTAGTCTGTTTTTTGCTTTTTTATAGTTAGTAAATCAGTTAGGTATAGAGGCTGAAAAGGGCTATTTAATATTTTTTTATTATAAGATATCTTTACTTCTTTTATTTGGTTGTTTTAATTGATCTCAATTGATATGCCATGTTTTATGGTAGATATTGTCTTTGTTTTTCATGAATTAGTTTATAACTTAAGTTATTATTTAAATCGAACAAAAACACTTCAAAATCTGTGCTTTTACAGTTAGAATGATGTGCTCTATACATATAATAGTGAAAGTAGGTGTTTGCTGTGGATAAATTTACAGGAGCAGATATAGTATTAAAAGTTTTGGAAAAACACGGCGTTGATTGCATTTTTGGATATCCAGGTGGAACAATGTTGCCACTTTATGATGCCTTATATCAACATCCAAAAATTAAGCATTATTTAGTGCGTCATGAACAAGGTGCTGTCCATATGGCAGAAGGCTATGCTAGGACTACTGGTAAGGTTGGTGTTGTATTTGTTACTTCAGGGCCTGGGGCTACAAACACTGTTACTGGTTTAGCTAATGCTAAGCTAGATTCAGTGCCTGTTTTGGTTATTACAGCACAAGTAGTTCAAAGTTTGATTGGTACTGATGGCTTTCAAGAAGCAGATGTTGTTGGTATTACAATTGCGGCTACAAAGCATAATGACTTGATAAGGGAAAAGGATGAACTTGAAAAGGCTGTGACCGATGCAATGTACTATGCGCTTGAAGGTAGGCCTGGTCCGATATTACTTGATATTCCTAAAGATGTATTAATGACAGATGTTGAATACAAGGATTTGTCAGTGCGAAAAGTAGAGAAGCAAGTTGATGGTGGTGATTTTGCAGATGCGGCCAGAGCTTTATGTGAAGCAAAAAGACCAGTCTGTTATTTTGGTGGCGGTATTATTAATGCTGATGCCTCAAAAGAGCTTAAAGCTATTGTAGATAAGTTAAATATTCCAGCAACTGGTACTTTGATGGGGCTTGGTGCTATTTCTGGTATTGACCCACATAATATTGGGATGCCTGGTATGCATGGTACTTATACGGCAAACACAGCAATTCATCAAAGTGATTGTATATTGGCTGCTGGTGTAAGGTTTGATGATAGGGTGACAGGTAAGCTTGAAGAATTTGCACCCCATGCCAAAATTGTTCATGTTGATGTTGATGATTCTGAAATACATAAAATTAGAAATGTTGAATGGCCTTTGGTTGGTGATGCCAAGCCTGTATTGAAAAAACTTAAAAAAGAAATAGATAGCTATTTAGCAGAGGGTCATGTTGATCGTGAAAAGCTGATGTCTAATTGGTGGGCAGATGTTAATGGCTGGTTAAAGAAAAATCCTTTAAAATATAATCCAAATAAAAAAATTATTAAGCCACAGTCTGTAATTGAAGAAGTGTATACTCAGTCTAAAGGTGATTTGATAGTTACAACAGATGTAGGGCAGCATCAGATGTGGTCTGCTCAGTTTTTTCCAGTGCATGAGCCTAGAGAATGGTTGTCTTCAGGTGGTTTGGGTACTATGGGTTTTGGGTTGCCTGCAGGGATCGGGGCTCAGATAGGAAGGCCAGATAAACAAGCAGTTGTTTTTGTTGGGGATGGTTCGTTTCAGATGACTATGCAGGAGATGGCGTTATTGATGGGAAATGAAGTGCCATTAAAAGTTGTGATACTTAATAATAGCTCTTTAGGTATGGTTAGGCAGTGGCAAGACCTGTTTCATGATAAGAGGTTTTCAGAAACAGATATTTCTATATCGCCAGATTTTATGAAGATAGCAGACGCTTATGGTGTGAAATCTAGAAGAGTTGAAAAGTCTATGGATTTAGCTGACGGTGTAAAAGAAATGCTAAAAGAAAAAGAGGCTTTTTTATTGGAAGTTATAGTAGATAAGGATGAGCATGTATATCCAATGGTTCCATCTGGTGGCGCAGCACATCAAATGATTTTGCATCCAGATGATTAAGGGAGAAAAAATATGGTAACGACATTTTCAGTATTAGTAGAGAATAAATTTTGGGTATTAACAAGAATTGCACGGTTATTTGCAAGGCATATGTTTAATATAGATGCTTTAACAGTGGCTCCAACACTAGATAAAGATATATCTTGTATGACAATTGATGTGATAGAAGATGAGGTTGGTGTTAGAAGATTAGAAATGGAGCTAAAAAAGATAATTAATGTTCTTTCAGTTCATTTGTGTAAGAAGGAAGATTATCTTGTGACAGAGATGGCTTTGATTAAAATAAGCAAAGATAACCAAGAATTTAAAGCTTTTGTAAAAGAGATGAAGTTGTTTCAGGCTCGTGTTCTTTATAGTCATGATGATATAGAGGTTTTCGAGTTTTCTGGAAAAAGGTCTAGGGTAAATCAATTTATTGATGTGGGCTTAGCACATAATGCGCAATCTGTGGTACGTACAGGTAGCTTGGCAATGCCAAAAGCAATTAATGTAATTACAGACGCAAAACAAGGAGCGTAAATGGCAGGTAATACTTTTGGTCGTGGTTTTAAGGTAACAACTTTTGGTGAGAGTCATGGCTTTGCATTAGGTGTGGTTATTGATGGGGTTCCTCCATTACTTAAAATAGATCAAAAAGATATACAAAAAGAGCTAGATCGTAGAAAACCAGGTCAAAGTGTGGTGACAACTGCTCGTGCAGAAAAAGATAGGGTAGAGATTTTGTCTGGAATCTTTGAGGGTAAGACTACTGGTATGCCAATTGCAATGCTTATAAGAAATGAAGATAAAAAGTCTCAAGATTATGATGCTCTTAAAGATGTTTTTAGACCAGGACATGCAGATTTTTCATACTTTATGAAATATGGTGTTAGAGATCACCGTGGCGGTGGTAGAGCTTCTGGAAGAGAAACTGTGGCTAGGGTTGCGGCTGGTGCAATTGCAAAGAAAATGATTAAAGAAGCTCAGGTTGAGGTTGTTGGTTATACTTTGGTTATTGGTGGAATAAAAGCTAAGAAAAAAGATTTGAGGGTTATTGAATCGAACTCTGTAAGATGTCCTGATAAAGAGCAAGCAATAGCTATGGAAGCGGCTATAAAAGAGGCGGCAAGTAAGGGTGACTCTTTAGGTGGTGTTGTGGAAATAGTGATAAAGAATTGTCCAGTAGGTTTGGGTGATCCTGTTTTTGATAAGTTAGATGCTTTGCTTGCACATGCTTTGATGTCTGTTGGTGCTGTTAAAGGTGTTGAGATTGGTGCTGGGTTTGAAGTTGCAAATATGACTGGAAGTCAATGTAATGATAGCTTTACAACTACTAATGATGAGGTTCATATGGCAACAAATAATGCTGGTGGTATTTTGGGTGGTATCTCTACTGGCGAAGATATAGTGATTAGGGTTGCAGTAAAGCCAACCCCTTCAATAAGTAAAAAACAGGAAACAGTTGATATAAATGGCGAAAGAACAACAATTGAAATTAAAGGTCGCCATGATCCTTCAGTGTGTCCGAGAATCGTTCCTGTTTTAGAGGCTATGGCAGCAATAACCATAGCTGATTGTCTCCTAATATAAGATAGTGTTTTTTCAATAACTTTAGGGTGTCTTTTTTAAAAAAAGACACCTTAAAAAAACGTATGCAAGTTTTCTTTTTTTTTCCTCGATATAAGAGATAGAAGGATAAGCTAGATTTCCTAACTTTAAGATAAAACTTAGGGTGGGAGTTAGCCTATGCTCTCAATTAACTATTGAGGTAAAGGGGAAATATGAAAAAAGTTTGCATATTGATTGCCATTACAGCTCTATTTTGTGTGTCACTTCAGGCCCGAATGAGTGTTCAGCGTATTTCTTTTAATACGTATATAAATAATGGTGCTAAAGATATCGATAAACTTTATACTGGCTCGAAAAGAGTTTCTTTGGTTAAGAACAAGGGTAAAGTTATCTCTAAAAGAGATTTATATAAAATTAGCCCTGCCAAATCAGGACGTAAATCAAGTTCATTTAAAGCTAATAAAGTTGCTATGCTTCAGGCAAGTATCCCTTCTTTGATGTATGTGGAGCCATCTTTAGAGACAAATGATGCGAATAATAATCCAGAATTAATTGGCATTCCTCTTGCTTACCCTAATCCGTTTAGTTTAAACAAAAATATAGGTCGCGCAAAAGATAAGGACGGTAACCTTTATGTGGGGACCCGTATTGGTTATGAGTTATCAATAGATATGGATATGCGTCTAATTGTTTATGATATGTTGGGTCATAAGGTGTATGAGCAGTATTTTGAGGCTGGTCAGGAACCTGGGGGTGCTGCTGGTTGGAATGAGGTGCCTTTTGATCGTGATTGTGTTGGTGGTTTTGATTTGCCATCTGGTATTTATTTTTTCTTGCTGATTTATGAGGGTGACGTATTGGGTCGTGGAAAAATGGCGGTGATTCCATGAAGAAATATTTAACTATTATTTTTATAATATTATTTTCAGGGCTTATATTGGCTGCAGATGCACTGTACTTGCCAAACCTGGGGTCTTCGGCAAGGATGATAGCTTTAGGTAATATTGATGGCTTTAGCAGATCTTCAAATGCTATTTTTGAAAATCCAGCTTGTTTATATAGAATAAATAATTATTCTGCATCAATATTTGCTACAAAACTTTTTGATGAGGTTTCTTATAAATCGCTTTCTTTTGGGGTTAGAACAGATTATGGGGTGTTTGCTCTTGGCTATATGGCTGCAGAGGTTTCTGGAATCCCACATACAGGATTAGCTATTTCTGGAAATAATAATAGAAGCTTTTTTGTGGACTATTATTTCAAATATGATAATTGGTTGGCAAAACTTGGTCATCAGTTAACATTGTTTGAGAATGTGTATATTGGTACGGCACTTAATTATTATGAGAACTCTATGGATGGTTATAAAGGCAGAGGTTTTAATATGGATACTGGTGCATTTTTAGATTGGCAACCAGTGCAAATATCAGTTGTATTTAAAAATATAATGTACTTTTCAGATCTATATTACTCTAATAAAGATGATCCTGAATATTCTGGTGTTGAGCACTTTCCATTTCAAACAGTAGTAACAGGTATTTATAATTGGGGGGATTTCAATATTCTTGCCCAAGTAAAAAGAACTTCAGATCAGCCAAAGCTTTTAAAATCTTTGGGGTTGCATTATAGTCCTTGGTTCCTAAAACTATTTAATTTGTATGGTGGTTATAAAGAATATTATTCTCTTCAAAATATATCAAATGTATATACAATTGGCGTTGGTTTAGACTTGTTTGATGTTGAGTTTAACTATGCATATGAAAAGAGCGATCACTTTGAGTTTGATAATAATAGCTATTTTTCTTTGAGTATTAATTTTTAGAGTTTATAATCTTAAAATAGGAGGAATATATCTTTCTACAAGATACGGCACAATTGGAGGCTCTCTAAATGGGTTTGTTTTTTAATGAATGTGAAGCTAAGAGTTTTTTTGTTAGACATTGTCTAACAAGGCTAGTTGTTGCCTTTTCCTCCTTAATTATTATATTTTTATTTTTAAATTCCAGTATAGAAGCTATTCCTCCTCCAACAATTACTTTACAGGCAATATTATCTAATGACACAGGTCTTCTTGAGGGTAAGAAGCGTGTTACTGTGCGTTTATATGATGGTGATGATAGGACTGCATGGGAAGAAATTCACAAAGGTAGTTTGTTTGTGAATGGTGCTTGCGTGTTGAACTTAGGGCGTTTAATGCCTTTTAAAGCAGAGGATTTTGATATTTCAACTCCTAACTTTAGGATGATAGTTGATGGTGAAGAGATTGTAGTTACTTTAAACTCTCAACCATATGCAATGCGGGCAAGAACTACAGACTCTGTGCCTATATCATTGCAGCTAAAGACATTATCTGTTTCTGAAAATATGGTTGTTGGTACACAAGCTAATCAAGGACGTTTGGTTGTTAGTGGTAATACTTATTTGACCCAAAAACTTTTTGTTTCTGGTAATGTTTTTGTTGTTACTGGTAATAAAGTTGGGATTGGTACAACTAACCCTGGTTCTACCTATAATATAGATGTTGCTGGCTCGATTAATGTTAATAAGCTTTATATCGCAGGACAAGAGTTTGTTAATGCTGAAGGCTATGACAGGTTAGATGCAATATCACAGCTTAGTTTGGATTATGGGAACTTTATTATTGCTGATGGTGAAAACTGGATTGCAACAAAAGATGAGAGTGTTAGAAATTTTATTGGGTTGGGTGTGACAGATAACCCAACATTTAATAACTTATATCTAAATAAGATAGTAATAAATAAAAATTTGCCAGCAGGTATTATTCATATAGCAACAACTGATAATGCTTTAGAAACTCCATCAAAAATTGATACTTTTGTGATAACAAATAATAGAGTTGGCATTGGGCTTGTTAGGCCAAGTGCAAATTTTCATGTTAGCGGTAATATACCTTTAATAGTGGGTACGGCATTAACACCAAATGCTTTGGTTGTTAGTTCTAATGGTAGTGTGGGTATTAATGGTATGCCTGATGATAATTATGTTTTGCATATACGTGGTAATGTGAAGCTTGATGGGCAGTTAGACGGTGCTGCTACTGATGATGATTGGGCTCTGGAGGCAGATTATATTTATACGACAAAGAATGTCGGTTTATTTGATTCTATAGATAAGCCTTCAGGGAACTTGCATGTTATGTCGTTATCAAGATCTTTACCCTTTGAAAGTAAAAACACTTTTATTGTTACAAGGAATAGAGTCGGGTTTGGGTTGGTTTCTCCAGATGCCTATGTTCAGATAGCGCCTGAAGATGATAGTGAACTAAATTTATTTAAAATTGATTTTAGTGATGAAACAAAGTTTGTTGTTAAAAGTGATGGTTCTATTGGTTTAGGTGTTGAGGAACCTAGGGGTTATTTTCATATTAAAAATGGTTCTAATGATAATTTTGTAGTAACTAATAATAAAATAGGAATAGGTACTGAGAATGTAAATGCTGTTTTGGATGTTTATGCAGATTCTGGTGGTGAAAATAGACTTTTTCAAATTCGTGATCAAAATAATGTTTATTTTGCTGTATCAACAAATGGCATGATAGGGGTGGGTACTGAGAACCCTGTGGCATTGTTTTATGTTGAAGGAAGCGAAGGTCCTATTCTAACTGTTACTGGTGATGCTATTGGCATTGGTACATCGACCCCTGAAGCTTTTTTAGATTTAAATACAACAAATTTAAATAAAGATTATTTATTTAGAGTATTAAGTGATAATGAAACAAAATTCGTGGTGGATGCTTCTGGTAATGTTGGTATTAGCACAGAAAACCCAAGAGGTCAGTTGCAAGTTGGGGTAAATTCTTTATTTGTTACTAATAATAGGGTTGGTGTTAATACTATTGAACCAAAAGGTGGTTTTCACGTTAAAACTTGGGGTTTGAATGCTAATGGGGATTATGGAAATTATAATACTTTGGTTGTTACAAATAATAGGGTTGGAATAGGATCTTCATTGCCTTTAGAAAACTATGTGTTGACTATTGCAGGTAATGTTAGGGTTTTTGGTTCTATTAGTCAAACAGGTGCTACAGGTACATATATGGATAATGACTGGTATATAGATGTTGGTGGTGAAAGTGTATATACAAATGGTGTGAAAGTTGGGATTGGTACTTCATTGCCGCAAGGTATTTTTAGTGTGGTTACAACTGATAATAATCTTCTTGTACCACAGCCAATAAATACTATGTTTGTGAATAATAATAGGGTGGGTTTGGGGACAGTGGATCCTGGTGCAATGCTTGAGATAAGTGGCAATATACCACTAATAGTAAGAACTGGTGTAACAGATAATATTATAGTTGTAAGTAGCAATGGTAAGGTCGCTTTCTTTAGCGATCAGCCATCATTTGATGTGGATGTTTCTGGTGATATGAATGTAAAGAACTTATATATCGATAATGATTTTTTTGAGATTGGATCTTTTAAACCAGCATCAAAAATATTTATTGTTGGTGCTGATGATGGTCAAAACTGGGTGACTAAAAATAATTATGGGGCAAGGGCAAGCTTAGGGGTTGGTGTAAATGATAGCCCAACATTTAATAAAATAGGACTTAATGTTTTAGTACCTTTGGGTGCATTACATATAAAGAGTACAGATAATGCTATAGCTCTTATGTTTGATACTTTAATTGTGACTAATAATAGGGTTGGTATAGGTTTTGTGACGCCATCTGCTAGGTTCCACGTAAGAGGTGATTTAAGTACTCAAAATTTTGTTGTTACTGAATATGGGAAAGTTGGCATTGGTAATGTGGTGCCATCAGGTGATTTTCATGTTGTAAGTAATGGGAAAGATTCTTTTGTTATTACTAATAATTTAGTATCAATTGGTGATAGAAGCCCCAGAGATATCTTTCATATAAATTTTAAAAGTGGTTGGATTGGTGATGGTGACTACCAAAGATCTGGCTTATTGATTCAGAACTCACAAGCAATTGATGTGGATTATTTAGGGCAAGATAGGCATACGCCTGGTATTAGATTTAAACTTTATGATTATGTTGGTGAAAATGAATATGATGATGCCAAAATAAGTTTGGTTCCATATTCTACAAACGGTAATGATAATGCTTTGGTTTTCTATAATGAGAGGCAACCTAGATTAAAAATAACAACTACTAATGTTCGGCTTGTAACAAGCCAGGAAAAGACAGATTTGGTGGTTGGTATTAATGGTGTGGGTATTGGCACAGCTTTACCTCAAGGTTTATTTCATATTGTAACTACTGATAATGTTGGTGAGTACGATACTTTTGTTGTGACAAATAACAAAGTGGCGATTGGCCTTGCTTTGCCAGAAGCAGCATTGCATGTTAGTGGTGATGTTCCTTTGATTGTTGATGCGCCTGGTTATGAATATGCTTTTGTTGTTACTGGTGATGGAGTAATAGGGGTTGGGTATTCACAGCCGGACGTGTCTTTACCTGCAAACTCTGTGCATATAAAAGGTAAGCTTCAAGTTGATGATGAAATTATTGGCGCTGGTGCGATTGTTGATGCAGATTGGCTAGATAATGCAGGTTCTTTTTATAACATCATAAATAAATTTGGTATTGGAACGACTACTCCAAAAGGTTATCTTCATATATATAGTGATGAGGATACTTATGACACTTTAGTTATTACTAATAATATGGTGGGGATTGGTACGACAACACCAGAATCATCTTTGAGAATTTTGCCTGATTTAGCTATTACTCCTTTAATTATTACAAGTTCAGACGGCACTACAGCATTCTTAAAAGTGGATGATAATGGTCGAATGGCAATTTTGAAAGATAATGCAGCATATGCTTTAGATGTTTCAGGTACTGCAAATGCTGATGGTTTAAGAACTTCTGCTCTTATTGTTAGTGGTAACTATCCTTTGATAGTTGGAATGCGTGGCACACCTAATGCCTTGGTTGTGAATTCTTTGGGTAGAGTTGGGATTGGTACCTCTGATACTGAAGGAATACTTCATATTCGATCAACTTCAAATATTGATGGTTCAGCACCTGTATCTTTGGTTGTTCAAGATCAATTAGTTTCTGGAGCTTGGGTTCCTGGGTCTGCGTTTGGTGAGTTGGTGTTTAAATCGGATGATTCATCAGGTGTTGGTGTTGGCACAAGAGCAGGTGTAAAAGCTATTATGCAAAATGCTACAGGAGGAAGAGCAAATTTAGCTTTATTTGCATCTGAAAGTGAGCTGCGGCAGGTTGCGACTTTTAAAGTTTTAAATAACGAGGATTTAGTTGGTATTGGTATTACAGACCCAACCTATTCTTTAGAGGTTAGTGGCAGTATCCCTATAAAAATTGGGACAAGTGCTACACCAAATGTCTTGATAACTAATGATTCGGGGTATGTTGGTATTGTTACATCTAATCCAAATATGCAGTTTAGTGTTAGTGGCAATTCTATTTTTAATGGTGATTTCTTTGTGAGAAATGGAAAGGTTGGAATTAGTTCATCTAATTTAACTTATGATTTGGAGGTTGGTGGGACTCTAAATGCGATTGAGATTTTGGCAACTACTATAAATGTTAAAACTTTATTGGTTGATGGTGTTATTATTCCTACTTTCAATACAAAGCTTAGAGCGATCGCTGTTTTAGCAACTGCTGATAACAACTTTATTATTGGTAATGAAACAGAAGGTTGGAATATAGCTAATGGCGAAGATGCACGTTTAGCAATGGGTGTTGGTGATAGTGATGATGTTACATTTAATTATTTAAGCTTAATGGGGTTAGGGGTAAGTGTTAATGGAAACCCTGCTGGGTATATTAATGTAGAACATGAGGGTTATGATACTTTTGTAGTTACAAATAATAGAGTTGGAATTGGTTTAGAATCGCCTTTAGCTGCTTTTCATATTGTTCCTTCAAATGATGTCGTGTCTTTAATAATAACTAGCTCTGATGGCACAACAATAGCCATGGTTATAGCTACTAATAATATGGTTGGTATTGCAACAGCAAACCCTATGTATGACTTGGATGTTGCAGGGACAATTAATGCGATTAATATAATTGCGGCCACTATAAATGTGGGGAATTTGATTTTGGATGGAGAAGCTGTTCCAACTTTTAATGCGAAACTTAGGTCTTTGGCAAATATAGCTACGGATAATAATAACTTTATTATTGGTAATGAAACAGAAGGTTGGAATATAGCTAATGGCGAAGATGCACGTTTAGCAATGGGTGTTGGTGATAGTGATGATGTTACATTCAATTATTTAAGCTTAATGGGGTTAGGGGTAAGTGTTAATGGAAACCCTGCTGGGTATATTAATGTAGAACATGAGGGTTATGATACTTTTGTAGTTACAAATAATAGAGTTGGAATTGGTTTAGAAT
>Ga0233447_1001481_pt1 | contig 19321 bp, 16 predicted proteins | sample SI_124_October20_3_FD_183014 | JGI IMG/M metagenome (GOLD analysis project Ga0233447, IMG submission 183014) | Seawater microbial communities from Saanich Inlet, British Columbia, Canada - SI_124_October2016_135_MG | ecosystem: Environmental > Aquatic > Marine > Inlet | place: Canada: British...
TAAGCAAAAAAACTAAAGTTTGAAAATACTATTAATGTAGAAATTAAGAAAAAGTAAAAGTCCCATTTTTTATATAATGTGAAGGCTGAAAATATCAACCCAACAGCAATAAGCATCAATAAAGGAATTGGGAGTTTTATCCCCATAACCAAGAAATAATAATTCCACCAAGACCCACCCAATGGATAGTAATTTCCCATAAAAATATTAGGAAACCCGGGCTTATTGTTATACGCTACGATATCAAAGCCTTTAATATAATCATCTGGAAGCAGGATCGGAATATTACCAATTAACGCTTGATTTTTAAAATGCGATAAAAGAAAGCTTTTTACGGTGTATTCGTTTAAAGTCTTACCGTACCCTTTAAAACTATAAAATATATTAACTGTCAGAAACGCAATAAAACATATTAACACAAACCATTTTAGCATATGAACAAGTCTATATTTTGGTTTATGCCCTTTTTGCCTTGTTAAAATAGGCTTGCCTATATAATATATTAAAAATTGGATAAAAAAAATGGGGAAAATAAGCAGACCTGTAAATTTGCCTAACATCGCCAACCCAACCATAATGCCAGCTAAAATAAAATAGTAACTTTTCCTTCTCTTAAAGCTTATTAACAGAAAATAGTTAGCGCCAAACATAAAAGTCATAATACTCGTATCAACAGTTGCTAGTCGTGCATGAGCTAAAATATTTGGAGAAAAAAGGAATAGTACAAATCCTAATAACCCAAACGGTCTTTTTAAATAAAAAGTTACTGTCAAATAGACAAAAAATGCTCCAATTAAAGTTAATATTACATTAATAAACCTAGTATAATTAATAATTTTTATGGCGTTATTGTCGTATAAAAACTTTCCCGCATAAATGAGTTCTTTATTCATGTTATAAGAAAATTTTAAATCATTCTTTATTTCCGGCTCGTTGATGTTTATGAAAAGTGTAGGAAAAGCCAGCAATGCTTTTACCAGAGGAGGATTTTCTGCATTAACATCATTTTCACCAGTATGCAGGTAATGATATCCTGAGGCAATTATTATACCTTCGTCAAACGTAGGAGATTTTTGTATATAACTAGAAATAGAGATTAAAATGTAAGAGATCGAAATAAATGGTATATACAAAAAAATGATTTTCTTCCTTGAAAATAAAGATACATTTTTTTTGTTTTTTGCCATCTTTTTATACTTTCATGCAACTAAGCAAGCTTAGTTTTTCACGATATTAGTTTCATTCTGGTAGTACTTAATATATGAAGAGCCTCGCTTCCTTGAAACTAAAAAAGTTATAACACTCAACGATAAAGTTGAGAACAAAACAATAGGCATATCCAACAACTCAAGGAGAAGTGCTAAAATTGGGAAAACTATTTTTAACAGGTGTATTTAATGGAGAATTTTCCTTTAATATCTGTGTTCCTATGCCAGAATTGGTGAAAATTTCCAGTAGCAACGAATGCTGTATCCTACCGTCAATGAAATGTACCTTATTCGTGCCTGCATTTAATGCTTGCATTGCGCTGCGTACTTTTGGAATCATTCCGCCTGTAATAATTCCATTTGCTATGTATTTATCAATTTCATTTAGTTTAATTGAAGATATTACACTATCTTCATCATCTGGATCTTTGAGTACACCCGGAACATCACTAACAAAAACCAGTTTTCTTGCTTGCAGGTGTTCAGCAATGATAGAGGCAGCAATATCAGCATTTACATTAAATATTTGATTATTACTGCCAATTCCAAGCGGCGTTATGACCGGAATAGTGTTAGCATTTGTTAATTCTACAATCTTGTCGATATTAACATCATATACATTCCCAACGTATCCCAAATCAAGTTTTTCGCCTGTAATCTTATTGGTAGAATACATCTTTTTAGCTTTTAGAATTTCTTTTCCAGATAGTTTTTTGGCGTTACCACCAAGTTTATCTAGGATATTAACAAGATTAGCGTTAATCTGGTTATGCAGTACATCATCAACTATTTTTATCGTCTTATCACAGGTAAACCTTAATCCATTAATAAAATATGTTGGTATATTGTCTCCCTGCAATTTAGATGTAATAGCCTTTCCTCCACCATGAACTATGACCGGTTTAATTCCGATACATTCCATAAAAACTATATCCCTAAGAGCTTGCTCTGTTAGCTCAGTGTTTTCCATTACACTCCCGCCAAATTTAACTACAACAATGCTATTGCGAAAACTTTGTATATAAGGCAAAGCCTCAATAAGAACAGCAGCTTTTTCAATATATTTTTTCATTTGTTGGGGTCACACCTACTATTTGATATCCATAAAGATTTTTTTGATTTTATCAAGAGTCTTTCTAAGTTTTTTGTCTTTCATTAATCTTCTATTAAACTTATATTTATTACCAGAAACACCACCTAGTGATATACCAAGCATTTGCCCTATTGCTGTTAATGTATAACGTCCTCTGCACATCGTAGATGCAAGATAAATAAGAATTTGCCTTTCTGGTATCCTAGAATTTGGAGTTAATAATATATTTGTTTCAATATTAAATTCATTGGAAATTACTTTTACTAAAGTTTCAAATTTAACAGAACTTCTGAAATGCACTGTATTGGATAGTTCACGACGTAAATTAATATCTTTACCTACGTTGAGTACTTTATGTCTTATTTTGTCAACAAAGCCATCCGTCCCAAGTATGCTTTGCGCAACTATTTCTTCTTTTATTGAGTTGATGTTATCAAGCAATCCTTTTTCTACAAAATTGGCATAGTTGATTCTGGAATCTTTGATATTTCCCCCGAAAACATCTAATACAAGATCCTTTTTGATCCAGTTAGGACAGGTAGTCAAACCTATTATAGCAGAATAACTGCTCCATCTGTATTTTTTGAGTACAACCTTGCGCTCAGCAATGCTCAATGTTTTGAATGATTCTATTTGTGTAGGATTTAAATGAATATATCGACTAAGTTTTGATCCATAACTATTATTTTCAACCAAAATACTTTTAAAACGTCCCTGGAAAATATGACCGACTGTATTATCCTTTCTGTTTTTTATTATGGTGTAGGAGGTTAATAAAGCTTGCATGAACCTTGAAAGATTGGCTTCATTAGTTTTTATATATAGATGAAAATGATTAGGCATTAAACAATAACTGATTATACAAACATCATATATTGCGGAAAAGTGAGTTAGTCGATCTATGAACATCTCATAATCAAATTTACTATCATATACTTCTTGTCTTTTATTTCCACGATTAAATACATGATAATATGCGCCTTCCAATTCTATTCTTAAGGGACGTGCCATTTAGAAAATCCTAATACTCATATAAAAGCTGTATACTCTACATTTATTATAACATAAATCTTAATCATGTCAAATAGTATGTGTGACCCCAATAGTTATGTACGATAATCGGCATTTATTTTTACGTATTCATAAGAAAGATCATTTGTCCACATGTAGTAGGAACATGAGCCAGCAGATAAATCGATCTTCAATGTAAAATTAGAGGTTTTTAATATTTTTACTACATCTTCCTCTGGGGTGCCTGCATTGTTCCCATTGAGGACAACTGGAAGATGGTTGTAATACACATTTATTTTATTAGGATTAAATGTTGCGCCAGAATAACCAGCCGCAGCTACAATTCTACCCCAGTTTGGATCATTACCGAACCAGGCAGTTTTGCAAAGTAAAGAATTAGCAATAGCTTCAGCGCATAGTTTTGCGTCATTTTTCGTTGCTGCATTTTCTATTTTCAAGGTAACACATTTAGTTACTCCTTCTCCATCCTTAACAATTTTCTTTGCCAAGTAACGTGCTACTTTTTTTATTGCGTCTGCAAGTAGTCTTGCGTCAGAAGAACCTGTTTCTAACACGTTATTTCCCGCTTTACCATTTGCCATAATAAACAGAGAATCGTTTGTGCTCATATCACCATCTACTGAAATGCGGTTAAAAGATTCATTCGCAGCATTAATCAAAGTTGACTTTAAACATGAATGTGACACATTTGCGTCAGTCGTTATAAATGCTAGCATCGTAGCATGTGGAGAAATTAACTTAGGTGCAATCATACCAGCACCTTTAGCCATACCAGCTACAGTAACAGTTTTTCCAGCAATACTGATTTGTACTGCAATTTCTTTGATTCTTGTATCTGTCGTCATTATAGCTTTTGCTGCCTTATGCCCACCATCATAGGACAAACACGAAATTACTTTGATTATTCCCCTTTTTATTTTATCCATTGGCAGAGCAACCCCTATTCTCCCTGTAGACGCAACAAGAATATTATTTGAATCTATATTTAATCGTTCTGCAGTATAAGTTGCCATTGTTATGGCATCATTATATCCCAGTTTTCCAGTACAAGCGTTTGCGTTACCGCTATTAATAATAATAGCACGCGAATAGGTATTGTTTTTTAAATTATTCTTGCAATATTGCACTGGTGCAGCAGCAAAAAGGTTTGTTGTAAATACTCCGGCAGTAACAGCTGGGCATTCAGAAACGATTAAAGCTAGATCTAAGGCTTCATTTTGTTTTAAACCGGCTTTGACACCTGAAGACTTAAATCCTATAGGAGAACAAATATTCCCATCTGATATTTTAAAAATTTGTTGTTTGTTTTTCATTAGAGAATAAAGCTATTCCTTTATTAATTGGACATTATCCTTATGCAGCTCCTATTGTACAGGAAAATTTCTTTCCCCGAAAATAGATGTTCCAATTCTGACAATTGTTGCACCTTCTGAGATAGCTATTTTGTAGTCGGAACTCATACCCATAGATAATTCTGGCAATTTCATGTTAAGTTTCTGTTGCAACTCATCTCTGGTTTGACGCAACAATGCAAAAACTTTCCTTAATGTGTTCTCACTAGCATCATATGGAGCCATTGTCATTAAGCCCACAAATTCAAGATTCTTACATTCGGCAGCCTCTCGAGCGCAATCCTCTACTTGTTCTAGTTTTAAACCAAATTTACTCTTTTCGCCGGAAACATTTAGCTCAAGAAAGATTTTGGGTTTTCTTTCTTTTTCTTTAGCTATCGTATCAATACGCTTTACCAATTTCAGCGAATCTACAGAATGAATATAATTTGCCAATTCGACAGCCTTATTCACTTTATTGCCTTGCAGATGACCAATAAAATGCCATTCAATATCCTTTGGTAAATTTGGGACCTTTACTTCTAGTTCTTGCATACGGTTTTCGCCGAAATGCCGCTGTTCGCATTTATAGGCTTCCAAAATAGCTTCACGAGAAAATGTTTTGCTCACTGCAAGCAGCTTAACGCTATCCGATACTCTCGATGCTTCGACTGTAGTAGAAGAGATATTATTCAAAACCATATTAAGATTATGTTTTATATATGACAGCATGATGTTGTCCTCCATATTAAAATTCCAAACGATAAAACATCAGTTTTCGTTTTAATAAGCTACTTCTCGATAAGCGAAATAACAAATAAATTCCAAAACTCAAATTCCAAACGACAGACAGTAAGCAGCAGACAACAAATAAATTGTTATTTTTACTCATTGCGGTTATTCCTATTTTGTGGATTTTTATTTTACTCAAAACTGTTTCTTGATCCCGGCTACGCTGTTTTGTGTATAACTCATTTTTTTTTGATAGTATGTTCGCACCATCAAGAAGAAGTAGTACATTAGTCGAAAGTTGTAATTGGCAACGCAAAATGTTAAATCGTCAATATACCTCAAGAGGTAATAGATGATCGCTTCGGGCTACGCTCTGCGAGCTACGACCCTGACATAGTCGCTTTGCCGTATTTTGGGCCTAAAACGCAAGCTTTAAAAGTGTCAATTATAGCCACGTCGAGTATAGTAGGGAGGTAATTTATGAGTAAAACTATAACAGTAAGTGCAGACCAAAAATTTGCTGACAGAAGAGTTGTTATTTGTATACCGGCTCGCTTTGGTAGCATAAGGTTTCCAGGAAAAGTTCTTGCTAAGCTAGCAGGAAAACCCATCATTCAATGGGTTTTTGAGAAAGCAAAAAGTTCTATTACAAATGATGTGATTGTAGCTACAGATGATCCCAAAGTGATGAATGTGGTAGAAAGTTTTGGTGGAAAATGTGTTATGACCGATCCCAATCATCCTTCCGGAACTGATAGAACTTGGGAAGCTATTCAAAACATAGACTGTGACATTATAGTAAATGTACAAGGAGATGAGCCGCTAATCGATGTTTCTACAATTAACAAGCTAATTAAAGCTTTAAAAAACAACCCTGAAATAGAAATGGGAACCGTTGTTGTAAAAGCTGATAGGGATGTAATCGGGCAAGACCCTAATGCTGTCAAAGCTGTGCTAAACAGAGAAAATTATGCGCTATACTTTAGCAGATCAGAAGTCCCTTATATCCGTGATAAAAATGACAATTACCCTATCTATCATCATATAGGAATTTATGCTTTTAGGCGGGATATTCTCAAACGCTTTATATTACTTCCACCCAGTGATTTAGAAAACTGCGAGAAACTGGAACAGCTAAGAGCGTTAGATAATGGCATAAAAATTTTTGCCATTATTGCAGATCAAAACAACGGCATAGGAATTGATACTCCCGAAGATCTTAAAAAAGCAGAAGAGTTTTTCAAGCAGCCATGCTAAGCATAGATTTACTTGGAAAAGTCTTTCACCAACAAATTTATTCTTTAATTAATTTTACTTTATCTTTTAATTCCTTAAAGTATTCTGATTGAACAATATTTTTCGTCTCTTGTTCTTTGGTTTTTTCATCAATAATAATTTCTAACCGAGAAATCTTATTGGTTAATTTTTTCATAATAAATTCGTTATACATAACAAAAGCTGCAATCATAAACAGTATCAGGCCAATATAAACAGTGATCAAAGAAATTCTACGGGAAAAATCGGCAGTGTAGCTTATTGTCTCTTTGTAAGGCACAGTAGCTACAACTGTAAGAAGAGTATTTGCTATTTTTAATCGATTTGAAGCAACGTATATTTTTTTACCTGAAACTTTAGTGAGAGCACTATGATTTACATTATTGCCTTTACTAAAATTTATTATGAAAGAGCGAAGATCCTTATTGGCTGGAGATAGTTTATCTGCGCGTAAAGATTGTGGTGCACATAATAGTTCATCATGCCTTGTGTCAACCAAATAAAAAGAAATGTATCGATCACCTTTTTTATTTTCATACCGCATTAATTTTTTCAAACTAAGTATATCTAAATTTAAAACGATATATCCTCGCATTTCTTTACTTGAATTAACAATAGGTGTAATAAAAACTATTGAACGATATTCCTGTGTTGCTTTTTTGGGACGGTAGTTTATTAATGCTTTTGAGACAATGATTTTATTCGTTTTTTGAGCTTCTCTGAAATATTTACGAAAAGAATAATTAAGTTTATTTGAAGCTGAATATTTTGCTGGATATACACATTGCTGTGTTCCATCATTATCAAAAAATGCTATATTGAGCAAGCTTATTTCAGGTTTTTTTACATTTTCATATAATAATTTTAAAAAGTCAACATTGGGAGTTTTGTTTATATATCCTAAAAATGATGTCATCAGACTAATGTCCGACATGTAGTCGTTAAACAAATACCATAAAGTATTAGATAACATAACAGTCTGTTGCTGCATGTCATTTTTTACCGAATTTTCATATTTTCTATGTTCAGTTTGGAATAAAGAATTAAAAAGGAAACCGTTAGCTATAATTATAACCAAAAAAATAAGTATTGTTATTAGATATTTTTTCATTGTGTTAAATAACTATTTATGATTACAAGATATCTATCACTATACCTCAAGAGGTAATAAATAATCGCCACGAACTGCGACCTTGGCACAGTCGCCTTGCTGCATTTTGAGTCTAAAGCGTAAACTTCAAAAGTGCCAATTATGACCACGTAAAAAAGCTAGTAACAATAGTTGTTTTGTGGCGCCATAGCTACGCGTAATTCTCGGTTTTTTGGCTTTTATTTTTTATCTATTTCTTTATTTACCCAATCTGGCAAAGGCGGTGGCGAACTCCAAGAAGTTTCATCATATTTACTAGTTTCGTCTTTAGCAGATGTGTTATCATAAAAAAGTTGTTTGCTCATATTCGGCGGCAATACTTGCCTTTTCGATTTTTTTACAATAGGCTTATCTCTCTTTGCTGAAACATCGCTTTTTTCTAGCATAAAAGGTTTTGCCGAGATTGATGTTATGCCTGGATGCTTAACCTTTTCAGACTGCCATTTATGGTAAGAAACAGGCGTTACTGCTTCTGATTTTTTCTGTGCTACTGATCTAACAGGTTTTTTATCTTCGTGCTTAACTGGGGATTTTGAAACTGGCTGATTACCAGATATTGACGAATATACCCAGATTGGAGCATCCCAGAATATTCCTTTCAAGATAAAGGAAGGGCCTCCAAAAAGGCATCCAAAAGTTTTGGTTGTTCCATATAAAATATACTCCCCTATATTGTCCCCCTCGTAACCATATATTGGAACTAGACGAAAGGGTTCTGTGATTATTATTGCTGGGAACACACCAATAATATATCCTGTCCAATCTCCAACATGTGCAGGAACTTCAACAAATGATCCAGAATTCTTGTAACCTTTGAATGAGCAATAGTTAACCGGGTTAAAAGTATCACTGTTTGCTTTTACATTTTTAGCATAGCTGCTCCCATTTTTATTATGAGCCTGTTCTATATTATTCTGTGACTTATGACTAGTTTGCAATTTAGAAGATTGAGTAGATTTGGAGATATGTTTTGCTTCATCAATTTCAGTACTATTTTTACCATTAGCATAATTTCCCAAACACAACATTGTAAAGAAAAAAAGAAGGATAGGAAAGTGGATAATTTTTTTAGACACAGTTAACCTCGTTATTATTTTAATATTGAACTAGATCTGTTCGGCGGAAGTCTTTCCGCACGATCAAATCTATACTTATTTGACTATTTTATCAAATAGTAAAATAGAGGAACACAAGACTACTTCGCATTTTTTCAATTTTTTCTTTGCAGATACTGGCTTAACCCTAAAATAGATAATCCGGAGGAATATGAATTACAGGTTAAAAAAATATGTGAAATTTACCGAAAAGCTCAGGAATTCAATACTCATGCATCAGGGTCACTGGTTTGTATAATTGCAGAACTTATCGGTTTTCAGGAACCTCTTGGTATAAAGGGTAAAAATGGCTAATCTATATTAAAAATAAGAACTTATTGCAGCCCTTAAATGTACTTCACTTCTTTTCTCTATTTGAAAAATTGAGAAAAGTTAATAGATTTATTTGTGCTGAAGAAACTCCGCCAAAGAAATCTAAAAGTGAGGCAAAAAAATGGCTAATGGAATTTTTACACCCCCTCTTCCTAAAAACGAATCTATAAAAGATTATGCACCAGGAAGCACTGAAAAGAAGCTTTTAAAACAGGCTCTCAACGATTTATGTTCTAAATCCTTTGATATCCCCCTAATTATCGGGGGGAAAGAAGTCCGTACCGGCAACACGGCTAAACTAAAGTCTCCAAGTAATCATTCTAGGTGTTTTGGGCAATACCACAAAGCTACGAATGAACATGTTAATATGGCAGCAAAAGCTGCTGAAAGAGCTAAAGAAGAATGGAGCAACCTACCATGGCATGAACGTGCAGGTATATTTTTAAAAGCAGCGGAACTGCTTTCAGGGAAATGGCGCTATACACTAAATGCTGCAACCATGCTTGGTCAGGGAAAAACAGTATATCAGGCTGAAATAGACTCAGCTTGTGAGCTGATTGATTTTCTTAACTTTAATGTTTATTACATGAATCAGATCTATAATGAACAACCCAAAAACTCTCGAGGTATGTGGAACCGTCTTGAGTACATGCCTCTTGAAGGTTTTGTCTTTGCGGTTACTCCCTTCAATTTTACAGCTATTGCAGGGAATCTTCCAACTGCACCTGCCATGATGGGAAACACTGTTTTGTGGAAACCAGCCAGCTCTGCAGTTCTTTCTGCTTATCTCCTTATGAAGCTTTTACAGGAAGCAGGGTTACCTGATGGAGTAATTAACTTTGTCCCAGGCAGTGGCGGGCAGGTTGGGCAACCCGCATTTGAACACTCTTCTCTAGCCGGAATTCATTTTACTGGTTCAACTAGTGTATTTCAGGGCATCTGGAAAACTATTGGCAATAACATTCATAAATATAAATCATATCCGCGCATTGTTGGAGAAACTGGTGGTAAAGATTTTTTGATAGCACACAATGATTGTGACATTGATGCACTAGCTGTTGCATGTGTTCGTGGAGCTTTTGAATATCAAGGGCAAAAGTGTTCAGCCCTAAGTCGCGCTTATTTTCCAAAATCTATTTGGAACACTGTCTGGGATAAAATTAATGCGATTCTTGATGATATTACAGTGGGAGAGGTTACCGATTTTTCTAATTTTGTCAGTGCTGTTATAGATAAAAATTCCTTTGATAATATCAAGTCTTATATTGATTATGCTAAAGAATCGCCAGATGCAAAAATAATTTTCGGTGGAAAATACGATGATAGCAAAGGTAATTTTATCGAACCTACTGTAATTTTGACAACAGATCCTCACTTCAAATCAATGGAAGAGGAAATTTTTGGCCCAGTCCTTACTTGTTATGTATACGATGACCAGGACCTAGATAGAACGCTTGAAATGCTTGATGCTACCAGCATATATGCCCTGACTGGAGCTATTTTTGCAAAAAACAGATACATGATAGATAAAATGAGCAAAACATTGAAACACTCAGCCGGTAATTTTTATATTAATGACAAGCCAACCGGTGCGGTAGTAGGACAACAACCATTTGGAGGTGCCCGTGGAAGCGGAACAAACGATAAAGCAGGAAGTAAAATGAACCTTCTACGCTGGGTAAGCATGCGTACAATAAAAGAGACTTTTACTCCATCCGTAGAGTATGGATATCCACATATGGGGGAGAAGTAGTTTTATACCTCAAGGGGCAATAAATGATCGCTTCGGGTTACGCTCTGCGAGCTACGACCCTGACACAGTCGTTTCGCCGCATTTTGTGACTAAAGCGCAAGCTTGAAAAGTGCTAATTATAGCCACGTCGAGTATAGTTTATATTTTTTAAGGCTAACAGACTTTAGACAAATAGACCACAGATAGTCGAACATTATTCTGAATCATAGTTGCCTATAACAACAAGGTCAAGTATATTTCTCTATAACCCCTGCACTTAAAATTTGGGAAAATATTTAAATGCAGGACTAAAATTATAGAACGATTTAGGATAATCATGCTAAAAAGCAAATTAAATATTAAATATTATGGGGATTCTGCTTTAGGTAAGGTTTCTTCTAAAGTAAATATTATTACTGATGAGATCAAAGAAATATCATCTGAGATGATAAAAGTCATGTATAAGCATGAAGGAGTTGGTTTAGCTGCATCTCAAATTGGATTAAACTGGAATCTAATAGTGATAGGTCTAACAACAGAATGTTTACAAAATAATTCTGCTATTTCTCCTGGCGAAGCTTTACTGATGCCCCAAATGCCTATTGCGCTTGTAAACTCAGAGATTACTTCTTTCGGCACAGAAATGTCTACTCTAGAAGAAGGTTGTTTGAGTATTCCAGATATATACGCGATAGTTACTCGTCCGATTACAATTACTTTAAAGGCTCAAGTGCTGTCAGGCGAAACTATTGATATCGAGTGCGGTGGATTTCTGTCAAGAGTACTTCAGCATGAAATTGATCATTTAAAAGGAAAGCTTTTTGTTGATAGAATCAAACCAGAGGATTATAAAAAAATCAGGAAAAAGCTGGACAAGCTATACCTAAAAAGGCAGTAAACAATTGCTTCAAACTGGCATATTTTAAGTTTTAAAAGGGCTCAATAAAGAAAGGGATTATTAATTAGTATATCATGGATAATAATTTTTTAAAAATTTTATGTTCGGTTTGTGTTGGAACAGATGTTTTTAAAAGAATAGTAAAATTTTCACTATTCAGGACATTTCGTCACCTTATTTTACTCAGCATATTATGTTCTTTTGCATATATTTTGGCAAAATCACCGGGGATGAAAAAAGATATCAATTCTATGGTCGACTACTTTCAAAAACAATTTGGAAGCGTTGTAGTTAAAAAGGCAGGAATTTATCCTGAGAAAGAACCTGGAACACCAAGAAGTCTGAGTTACAATTATAGTCAAATTAATTATTTCCCAAAAAAACCTATGCATAACGAATTGGGGATTGATGACAAATTGAATCGTTCAGGATTTGTATGGTTACCCAACTGTATTGTCGGTTGGGTAAAACTGGATGATTCTAACTTATTTGTTTATCAAGCTTTGACGTCTCTAAACTCGCATAACTGGTTTAGGATGATATCTAAAGAAGAAATTCCCACATTTTTAAAAAACTGTTCTGTTAATGATTTTAAATCTTTGCGTTTTTCGTTCTTTGTTCCTATGAATGTGCCATTGTTTGGTGTGTTAACTTTTCATCCAAGCAAAAATGCTTCACATTATTCAGACACTATTTTTTATTGGTCAGCATTTGGTGTATCTCTGCGTTTTATTATTACAATAATCTTTAACTCCATATTTTATTCACTTCTTTTTGCATTAATCTACTCTATTTCAAGCAGATCCGCTTTATACAATTTAAAATTTAAAGCATTTTTAGCCACAGCTATTTACGCTGGATTTCCAGGCATAATAATAGGAACAATTTTTACTATCGCTGAGATACCATGGCTACAATACCAAACGATATATCTGGTATCTTTTATAATTTACTTAATAGTGATAACCCAAAAACTACGGAAGCTTGGCAATGATAAAAACTTGCTTACTCCCAAAAAATAGAAAACTTATTGCATAAAGGATTTTTTATGAAAAAAAAAGAGACGACACACTATGGAATTTCATCTTGGTATTCTACTTTGGCTGATTACACATTTCCAACAACTTTTGTAAAGTTAAAAGATACTGAGCTTGATATGTTAGCTAATGGAATAACGGAAGAAAGTGAAGTTTACAATATTGTAAACAGAATATCTAAAGCTCAACATGGGTTTTCAGGAAATACTTTCGTTTTTGCTGATACAATCGTTCCAACAGATACTGAAAGGTTTGCATTTAAAAAAGGAGCTGTTTATTCTGCCACAAGCGCATGGCGTAATCTGACTGAAAGCACTAAAATTCGGACTGCTGCAAAAAACAGAGAATTTGAATGCATCTGTGTTAGACCTTTCAGAAATATGACTAATTACAGAGAATTCAGACTGTTTATTTTTGAAGGAAAACTAGCATTGATGAGCCAATATTGGCAAACACGTCATTATCACAGACTTGATATAAAAAAAGATTTTTATTGGGCAGAAGCAGAAGAACTTGTCGATGAAATTTCATGGCTTTTACCTGTACAAACAATTGTGTTAGATATATATTTTACTTCTAAAGATCAAATAATATTAATTGATTTTAACAAATGGGGAAAGCCAACTGATCCATTATTGGTTCAGTCTTGGGACATGGATTGGAATAATGAACATGGAATAAAAATTATTCCTCTATCAGAATAATAAATGATAAAAAAACAATCAATTTATATATTAATAATTTTTTTACTTGCCTTTACAATGCTGTTTCAACCTACGCGAGGTGTTATTCAGAAAACTGCTGCGGATTTTTTCTATCCTTTTTTCAGTTTGGTATTAAAAATAAAAAATATAGTCAATCAGAAAGTTCTTGCACGAAAAAACAAAAATATTTTAAGTGCCAAAGTTCTTGAACTACAAAGAAACAACAGTAAACTGTCTGCTAAATGCGAGCATATAGAAGCATTATTAAATGAAAATAACGAATTAAGGAAATTGCTAGGTCTAAAACCTAATCCATACTATAATTATATTTTTGCTGAAATAATATACCGTGATCCTCTTGAATGGTTTAATCGGTTTACAATAAATAAAGGAGAAACTGATCTTATAGAGAATGGTGCTGTAGTTTTAGCAAGAATTAGTACAGATTATCCACCTACAAAAACTCAATTTGGTGTTGTTGGCAGGATTGACTCTATCTCAAAACACACAGCTTCCGTTAGCACTATTGTAAGCGACCAATGTAACCTCAGTGTTTTTATTCCAGAAAACGGTGCAACAGGGGTTCTTACAAGGGGTGAAAGAGATGGCAGCAAATGTTTGACTAAAGTCAGTTATCTGCCTAGGGATTTGATTTATAAGCCCTTCTCACCTGTTTTAACATCCGGCATGAGTTCTTTAACTCCAGCAAATTTGAAGGTTGGTAATATTATGGAAGAGAAAGACTCAGCTGCTATTTCGGTATACAATAACCTATTTGTTGAGGCAAAGCTTAAGCCTGCCGTTGACTTGAATCATTTGAAAACTGTGTTAATTTTGGTTAAAAAGTAATGATACATCTATCATACATATTTTTACTTTTGTTTATTTCTATTTTTGGTGAACTGTTTTTCGGTTCATACTATATCATTATGCCTTTTGCTGCAGTAATAATTTTTTACTTAACCATGATATACAACTTAAAGATAGGGATTATACTTGCTATAATAGTTGGTTCTCTCTTAGATATTTTGTATGGGCATACGCATTATATATCGCCTATAACGCTTTCTTTAGTTGTGCTTTTTTCAATTTTTTGGCTGCACAAAGGTATAGTAAAACATCTTCATTTACAAATCCTTCCTGGAGGTACAATTTCTTTTATTTATGCGTTTCCTCTTCTTGCAATAAATTATTTTCTAAATGAAAATGGATTTTTAATGTTTCTAATTAATATGCTAATTTTATTGTTAACTATAATTTTCGGGGCTGTTTTATTGCCGATAACTATTTTGTTGCTGGACTCCATAAACGCAAAACTGAAAATCAACCTATATACCTGCTCAAAAAACCGATTAGTTGAAAGTAGATAAAAATTGGCCAATAAAGCATTGCACAGATTCAGGATATTCATTTTTGCTGGAATTATAGCACTTCTATACTTGTTGTTGTTTATTAAACTGGGAAGCTTGCAGATTAAAAGTAGCAGCAAATATTCACAGAAAATTGCAACACAGTCAATCCGTAGAATACGAGTTCCAGCAATCCGCGGGAGGATATTTACTTCTGATGGAAAAATTATTACTGACAATATACCAAACTATAATATTGTTTTTCACCTGGCTGAAATGCGCAAGCAGGGACGAACAAAAACAGTAAACTATATATATAAATGCGCTAAAGAAATTGCTGCTGCTATTCACCGAAAACTAAGCATCACAAAAAATGATATCATTAAACAGATGAACCTTCGCCCAGCTATGCCTATTTCTATATTTAGTAATTTAAATAAAGAAGAATTAGCCATAGCTTCCGAATATACACCTCCGATACCAGGTATGGAAATTATCACATTGTCAGTTAGAAATTATCCTTATAAAGATTCTGCATGCCATATACTTGGGTACACTGGGAAAGATGATCCTGGAAATGCTCCAGACCGTTCTGATTATTCATATTATATACCAGATATAGAAGGACGCAGTGGGTTGGAAAAAATGCTTGATAGAAAAATTAAAGTAGGTCCAACCTATAGCGGGTTGCGTGGAAAAGCTGGAAACAAATTGTTGCGTGTTAATGTAAAAGGATATGTTCACGATGATTTGGGTATCTCACGCTCTCCAAGAAATGGGAACAATGTTGAGCTGACATTAAACTGGGCTGCACAATTAGCTGCGGAGAAAGTTCTAAAAGGCAGAAAAGGTTCACTTATTCTGCTTAACGCCGATACAGGCGCTGTTCTTGCAATGTGTTCTGCCCCTGGCTATGATGTAAACCTTTTTACTGACGGTATAAGCAAAGATAACTGGAAATCATTGCTTGATGACCCTGATAGACCACTTTTTAATAGAGCATTAATGGGACAATACATGCCAGGTTCAATAATAAAACCATTAGTAGCATTGGCTGCACTTAAAAACGGTATTGATCCAAACACTCCTGTATATTGTGATGGTGCTGCTCCGATCGGGAACAGTAGAATTCGTTGCTGGATTTGGAGATACGGCGGACATGGCAATGAAAATATGATTGACGCGATAAGAGACTCGTGTAATGTTTATTTTGTAGAGACCGGATTAAAACTAGGTCTAGACAAAATTGCTGCTATGTATAGTAATGTTGGCCTTGGCAAGAAAACCAAAATTGGCCTGCCTGAACATTCGGGGCAGCTTCCCTCACGAAAGCTCAAAAAACGCCTTGTTGGAGGAGAATGGACTATTTTTGATACTGGTTTAATTTGTATTGGGCAAGGGATGTTAACAATTACCCCTCTTCAAGCGGCAATCTATATTGCGGCCATTGCCAATGGCGGTACCATTTGGAAACCATATCTTGTTAGTAAAATTTATAATTTTAACAACAAGTTGCTTTATACTGCAATGCCTCAAAAAGTTAATCAATTGCCGGTTACATTGAACGAACTTAATATCGTCAGAGAAGGCATGTATGAATCGGTGCATGATATGAATGGATCAAGTAAAAGAGCAAATAATGATATTATTGCATTATACGGTAAAACCGGAACCGCACAGGTTGGGTCACCTAAAAATAGACGCCAAAATACGTGGTTTGCTGGATTTGGAAAACATCAAAATAGTTTATATGCAATAATTATTTCAGTTGAAGATGGTCGTTCAGGAGGTCTCACAAATGCTCCCATGGCGAAAGAATTCTTTACAACTTGGTTGAAAAAATAATTAATTTTTTTATATATATAGCTTGCCTTTAAATATTTTTGAGTTTATTTTTAATGTAATACCAGGAATTTTGGTTTGTAGAAAGAAGCGTGACGTCGAAATTGGATTTTTGTAACAAGACTTGGCATGGAGTAACCGTTTTTTTATCCTGAGAAGGTGCTGCTGTTCTGGTTTTCTGAGTTTTTTATTAGAGACTAAGATGTCTAAGCAGATCAAAAATACTGAATGTGTGTTAAAAATATTTTAATAAAAAAGGGAACATGTCATGACGAAAAGAGATTTGGTAGTTAGAATTGCAGATGAGGCTGACCTAACGCAAAGTCAAGTAGCAATAGTTGTTCAGAAAACCTTAGATTATATCGCCGAAGAACTGGCTTCCGCAAAAACAATTGAGCTGAGAAATTTTGGTGTTTTTGAAGTAAAGGTTCGCAAAGAACGCAAAGGACGCAATCCTAATAAGCCTAAAGATGAGGTTATCATTCCTGAACGCGCTGTTGTAAAATTCCGTCCCGGTAAAGAGTTAAAGAAAAGAGTTGACGAATTGGATCCATCAGGCTTATAGTCAGTACTTCGTCTACTTTTTTACATGTTTGAGTCGATCTATTTTTATTTATTTATGTGCGGATTGTAGCCAGAATTTCATTTCGTTGATGTCTCATTTTTTCTTCGGTTTTTGCTTCTAGGTTTAAGCGAAGAAGAGGTTCTGTGTTTGAGCAGCGGACATTAAACCACCAGTCTTCAAATTCAAAAGAAAATCCGTCCAATTCAAATTTATGTTTCGCATCAGCGTATTTTTCTTTTAACATTGTGACCACAGCACCAACATCAGCCACCTTTGAGTTAATTTCACCGCTAGCATAATATTTACACAAAGGCGTGGTTAGCTCGCTAACTGTTTTATTGGTTTTACAAATTAAATTAGCGAGTTTTATCATAGCTAAACCTTGTGATTCTGCAAAATTATTTTCTTTAAAATAATAATGACCAGACAGTTCTCCCGCAAAAATAGCGCCTGTTTCACGCATTTGAGCTTTAATAAATGCATGTCCAACCCTACACATTATTGGAGTACCACCATTTTCTTCGATACACTCTCGTACTGCTTGACTACTTCTTAAATCGTATAAAATAGTAGCAGGTCCGCTACTAAGTATATCCTGTGCGATTAATCCAGAAAAAATATCCATAGATATTCTATTTCCTTCATTATCTACAAAACCGCAGCGATCAGCATCACCATCAAACCCTGCTCCAAAATCAGCCCCCACCTCTTTGACTTTAGCGCAAAGGTCATCGAGAGTTTCTGTTATCAACGGATTGGCTTCATGATTTGGAAAAGTACCATCAAGTTCTTCGTATAATGGAATGAGTTCAAACATATCTCTAATTCCCGCTATTTCATATGACCCCATAGAATTAGCAAAATCTGCAACTACTTTTAGTTTACGATCAATTTTAGAAAATGAGCGTAAAAATTCTGCATAATCGGGTGCTATATCATAAGTAGTTATTTCTCCTTTTTTAGAAATATTTTTACTCCAAGCACGTTCCCTAACAATTCTTTCAATTTCTTCAATTCCAGTTGCACCACTTATGGGGATTGCTGTTTCTCGGCAAAGCTTCAAGCCGTTCCATTCACCAGTATTATGCGATGCAGTTATCATAATACTGCCGTCGGCTTTAAGTTTGCCATTAGCAAAATATGACATTGGTGTAGAACACATACCAATATCAATAACATCTATCCCCTGATCAGTAAGACCTTTAGCCAATGCTTTAAATAGTGGCAGTGAATGTGGCCTCATATCTCTTCCTATAACAACATTTTCCCCTTTTAGAAAAGTGGCGTAGGCTCTACCTATTTTTTCTGCTAGTTTTTCGTTAAGCTGATCCGGATAAATGCCTCTGATATCATATGCTTTAAAAATTCCTGCCATTTTTTTATCTCCTCTCTAAACTAAATTTTGTACTTTTAGGTTATTAACCAGAGGCTGCACGAAAAATTATTTACTGAATTCTGGAAAGATTTAAGTTTCTCATCCTTTTCGTGGGCGATTTAATTAACGCCTAATTAAACTCTCGAGTTTTATCAGGTGTGCAATCAACATCACAAATGAATCTATAAACTTTTCTCGATTTTTCAAATTATGAAAGAAGGTTATAGACAGATAACAATGATAATCGCGTTATATATTCAAGTCAGTCCATTTTGAGAGCTTAAAATTAGTAACATCTTGCTTTTTGCCTTATATCCTCTATTGTTTTTGGTATTGCATGAATATAGTATACTCAACGTGGTCGTAAATGGTACGAATTTGCGTTTTGAACCCAAGATGTGGCAAAGCGACTGTGCTAGGGTCGTAGCTCACAGAGCGTAGGCTGAAGCGATTATTTATTACCTCTTGAGGTATATTATTTTTCAACAATCAGAAGTTTTTAAAAAAGGAGACGATTTATCTCATGGGGAAAAAGTTTCTTAAAAATTATGCTATTGTTATATTAGGGGCA
>Ga0233447_1001487_pt1 | contig 19262 bp, 16 predicted proteins | sample SI_124_October20_3_FD_183014 | JGI IMG/M metagenome (GOLD analysis project Ga0233447, IMG submission 183014) | Seawater microbial communities from Saanich Inlet, British Columbia, Canada - SI_124_October2016_135_MG | ecosystem: Environmental > Aquatic > Marine > Inlet | place: Canada: British...
AAAAGCACCTGGCCAGCTGCCTTGGCATCTTCTAAGGCATTATGGTGCGCAAACTCATAGCCAATCTTATTGCACAAATTTGCTAATCCATACCCACTCCACCTGCAATCTTCCCATGTTCTCCTAGCAACCTTAGCTGAATCCAGCCAAACACAGGAGTATTCCCCTAGATTATTCTTATCCAGAGCACGTCCAATTGACACACGATCAAAGTGAGTATGACAAACGCAAACTGTTCCGTTTAAATATGATCCTATGGTTTGAGCAACCTCAGGGAGAGTTGGGGAATCAACTACATCACCTTCAGAAATGCCATGAATACCGACATTTATGGAGCTGAAGTAGTCATTTGGATTAATAAGGGATGACCATTCGTCCACCAATATGCCGCTCTCGTATTGGGCGATTCCTATCTGACATATGGAAGCCATATCTGCATTTGAGGTTTCAACATCTATTGCTACAAAATTCATTTCTTGTACTCCGAGATTAAATTGAAACTCATTTTATTCCAGCCCATATGAATTTCCTATGGCCATCCATCTACCATAATCAAAGGAACTCTCAACCTTGTCTTCAGTTCGATTTTGAAGTTCAACAAAAAAATCCAATCCTGTCGCCTCTTCCACGGCATCCACGCTGGTTGCGTGTAATTCAAGAGTTTCTCGAACATCTCTGTTTGGGAGGATAAACCCTATTGCCATAACATCAGAATCATGCATGGCAAGTAGGACCTTGTAAAAATAACTTGGGACAGTTACTCCATTCAATCCTATCGTGCTATCACTGGGCATGAAAACTGGACCTGTGACTACATAAATTGCATTATACCTGACGGCAAACTCTCTTACTTGATTCTCAAGTCTTTTCCACATCCCTCGGTTAAAGGAGGGGACTTGTGGACTTATGTTGCTCATATAGAAAGATTCATCCATATAGTCTTTTGAAAGCTTCATATCCGCAGCAGGTGCGAGGTGTCCTCGGTCAAAACCTGAATGGCTGTAATCAGATGGTGCAGAAGAGCCCGTGGAAACATTTGGATCAATGCGAAAATTGTCAGTGCGTTCAACCTGTCCTTTTACTTCAACCTCTGTTAGCTCATATGCGACCCACCGGGCTTGTTCGTGTTCTTCACTATATCCCAACGTGTACCCTTTATGTCTGACTATTTCATCCTCGAACGGAGAATATGGAACTCCAATCGGATCGGGTTCGCACCCGGTGACTACTAACATAATGGCACATAAAATGACACGAAAGCCCTGCATAAGTCCTCCTTAGATCACCCACGTGAGCTCGAGAATACTCGTTATTATTGTGATTTTTGAATCAGTCGCACACAATACTTAGCTGGAACTATTAAACCCAATCTTCCACCTGTATCTGCATCTATATTCACAGCAGTAGGGACACCAATTATCTGGTTATTTTCATCAACTGCTATCCCCCCTGAATTCCCTCGATTGACTTCACAATCTGTTTTTATAAGATCAACGCCGTTGACATTCATAAAGCCTGAAACAATTCCCTGAGTAAATGTTATTGTATTGCTCCCCAACGATGGAAATCCAATAATTGTTATTCGTCCACCAGCTTTAGGGTAACTCTCGCTTGTGATGTCCAAATGATTTCTAGGAATTCTTGTCTGCGTTTTAATGATGGCCAAATCAGCGCCCTCATCATATACCTGAACAATCCCCTTAACATACTGGACGGGTGGCTGAGTTAAGTCTGGGTTTGCAAGCCACACTTTAATCTCATTACTAATTTTACCCGAATTATTTATCACATGGAAATTTGTTAAAATGTGGTATTGATCAATAATTGAACCTGACCCTGAACTTGCAAATGTCTCATTCACATAGCTGGCGACTACTTGTACTACGCTTTGGGCAGCTTGATCTATATTTAAGGCAGCCCTTTTCGAAATAATTTCCGATTGAGAGTCCTTTTGGCTCTTCTTGCCACCTTTTGAGTAACTCTTGTCATAATCATAGGTTTCACATTGTATGAATATGAAAATGACTAGCACCAGGAATATATTCTTAATGTCGAGATATATAGAATACACTCGGGACCTTAGTTCTTGGAGGAGTTTTTCCATACATCGTCAGGTATGTAAGGGAAGACTATATTCTTTTCAACAGGCATATCAGGAGGGAAATACTCTGCAGCAATTAGTTGAATAACGATTGAGATTCTGCGATTTTCTGAGCGCATAATTGCATTTTTCTTGGGATATTTTTCGCCATACCCAATAGCCTCCATCCAAATCTCTGGCATTTCTCGTTGAAAAATATTTGCAACATTATTTGCTCTTATCTGCGACAAACGGAGGTTATAACGCTTCCGCTCTTCTTCAGACCACCTGACGTTCCCCGAAGTATCCGAATGACCACCAATTACAATTCTAGCTGTATTTTTTATACCTTCTGCTTCAAAAAACTTATTAAGAATTGCTATAATTTGATTGATATACTTGTTGCCTGCTGGAGAGATTTCCGCTGAACTAATGCTAAAAAGTATATTGTCTGCTATTGAGATTTGCCATCCACCATCCTGGCGAGAACCTTCAGATTGAGCACCTAACTGCTTAAGCTCCGAAACGAATACATCCCTGGCATTGATATATTGTTTTTCACGTTCGTTCTTTATGAGGCTCTCAGCATAAAGTGATACAAATAGGACTAGAAAAATGATTGCGATAACCACAAATGAATCAATATAGCCAAACCAAAATCCGTGCAGATTATTATTGCGGGTCGACAAGAAGGTCACTTGTTCCTAATTTTGTGGGCGAATTGTCAACGAGTGAATCAATTGTCACTTCATTCAAATCTAGTTGATGTTGCGGCGGAGTGTCATATTTCGGAGTTAAGACAATTGCTAAGATTATTGAGAAGAGTCCTATTGGAAGAAAAATATTGCGAAATCTGTTGTTTCGTTTTTCACTATCATGCAATTGCTTCATCAGGTCATTCGAGACCGCGAGTTGTTGTTTGAGTAGATTTTCTATGAATTTAGTTTCTCCACCCAAAGAGCTGACATCAGATTTGGATAAAGAAATAGCTGGTTGCACCGGTTGGTTCTCTACCTTTTTCTCATCCAAAGATACAATCAATTTCTCTATACTCTCCAAGATAGAGTGGAGATGCATACGCATATCGTTGAAAGTGTTAACTGGAAAAAGTTTACTTATTGATTCAATATTACCGGCGACTGATTGTGATGTTTCGTGAATTTCCTTAATATCCAAAGTTACTTTTGCTATTTCTGTTTGGATCTTACTGAAATTATTAGTCGCCTCGATTAGATTTTCAGAAGCCTTATGTTGACTATCGGTCGTCTCAATAAGTGTAGTAATTGCTTCACCGCTCAATTTAACTGACTTCGTGAATGAGATGCCGTGGTCCATCAAGTCCTGCATGAGTTTAGTTGATTCACCTAATGAGCTGAAAAAAACTGATATATCAGTTTTTGCGGAATCTATGCTAGAAGCGTATGACCCAAAGTTTTGTGATATCTCAGCATTTGACGCCAGTAGCATATCCTTTGAATCATTAAAATCAGTGATCATCTTCACATTCATATTGCCAAGATTTTCAGCACTATTCTCATAGATTTTATTTGATGCACTCATCGTATCTGAATAATTCGAGATATTTCTTGTCACACCTTTGAGTTCACTTCGAAGATCGGTGAGTGAGCCTAGAATCTTTCCGTAGGCATCCTCAATATTTTCAGGGATCGATTCATCATCGTATTCTTTGAGTTCTTCAGTAAGCTCAATCACATTGAGGTCAATATATTTGCAAATTTTGTTATCAGCTATACGAGCAATTGCATAGGTGATAATTCCAAATAAGGACCCAATTATGACCGGCGACATACTCAGAATGATAGTCTTGACATGGCTCTCATCAGCAATATTTGAGTTACTAATTTCGCCGAAAGTGAGGATCATTCCCAAAAAAGTAAAGATGAGCCCGAAAGCAGGTCCTAAGTTCCCACAATGGTTAATGGTATTCGTAATCTGGCCATAGAATCGATAAACATTTTTCTCAACAAATTCTAAGCCCTTGGAATGAGCAGTATTCCATCTAAGATCTGAGAATAGGTTACGTTTTGCCTCAGTTAGGATATCACTTTCGTCAAATTCGCTATCCTCAAATATCTCATCATTAATGATATCAATTTCATCAGATGTGATGGATTCCTTTTTAAATAAGCTATACTGTTTAAAAACTGTATATATGAAATACCCCTGAACTAGGACAGAGCAGATAGCGATAATATTGTATATTTCCATATTCTAGTTGGTGTTTCTATCAATGGTGCCAGGAAATTTAAAAGTGCCTGTTTCGCTTTCAAAATCCCAAACCACCCTTGCAGGTTTTCTCACATAATATCCACTACTTAAAGATTTTTGCGATGTTTGTGTTATCTGAAAGTGCTGTGAAAACTCATTTTGAAAGGAGATATCGTTAATTTCCTTCATACGCTCCTCTAACCACAATTCTGCAAGTTTTGTTTCAGCGAGTAAATAATAGACTTTGCTGTTATTGCTCTTTGTGAAGACCTTCTTTTCTGAATCATAGGCCACAGCAATCTTCTTCGGCTTTTTTGTTGGTTGGACTGATTGCTCTTCATTCGGCTTCGGAACATTTATAAAGGTGGGTGTCTGATTTGAATGCGGTTGTTTTTGACCCAAGTTTGCCCCTTGATCTGGCAAAGAAGATTTTTCCGAATTGAGATGCTTTGCGAGCATAAGAAGTCGATCGTCCAAGTGATTTTTTGTTATAAACGAACTCCTAAATGAATCTAACTGCCGATTTACTATCCTGTCTCTCTTGGAATAATATTTCTGAAGATCATTGATTTTGTAAAAAAGGTATATGATGGTAGCTCCCATCAGGAGAATAATAGTAATAAAAATTAAATAGAACTTATTGATTCTTTTTGTTAGACGTTTGTTGAAATCCAGAACTCCAATTTGTGTCTTCTTGATTTCATTCTTCAACCCTGAAGCTGACTCGGAATCGTTCACCTCTTTTTTGATAACAGGTTTTTCCGGGTTTGCTTTGTTCTCTGCGATGCCGCTTATCGCCGAGATTAACACAAAAACAGCTAAGATTATTCCTCTTTTCATGTTACACCAATTTTTCGAGTCGATCTATCCACACTTTCACTGCTAGAAAGAAAAGTGGCGTTGCAAGCTCATCTTCGCTCCTTCGCTCCAAGTAATTTGAGATTTCATTCTGAAAGGAAGCTAAATCGGCATCTGAGACCTTCGTAGCTAGATTTTTTGCGGCCATATATTCAACCATTTCAGAAGCTTGGATCCGCTCGTAGAAAGAGTTTAGAAAATGCATGAATTGACTATAATCAATCTTGCTTGTATCGATCTCTGCACATGTATGTGGGGGAATGGGATTGAGCCACTCATAATTGTTACCATTTATCATGCAATTTAGCCCAATCATTTTCTCAACCTTCTCAGGTCTTACACCATCTAGGTTATTTTGCTTCGAATATATCATCCCATATGCTACTTCTTTCTTCGGATCAGCTGAAAATAAAATAGTGCTGTTTGTATATGAGTTATCTGGAATGCCCTGAGCATCGGAGAGAACGCCCTTAAATAGGTCAAACCATGCACCTGCATTTTCACTATTTACAGGACCACCATGGGATACCACCTTCAGAAATTGTGTACCATTTCCAGCAAGTGAAATCATGTGCAGGGGGGTTTCAAACTCCTTTCTTTTCAGGTGCATTCCCAGATAATAGAAACAGGCTGAATAGAACAAACCTAGCTTATGAAAAAATAGATTTGAATCAGAGCTCCCCTCGTGAATGAAATCATCCATCTGGCCATCCCAGTCACTACTTATTCCTGGCCAAGTACTGATGAATTTTGAGTAGTCGAAAGGTGTTGGAAACGTTTTTTGGTGATTTTTAGCGCGGTATGTATTAATTATTTTCTTAATGTGATGAAGAGAATTCTTGATATCATCTCCGCCAAACTTGACACTATCCTCCCATAAAATAGCTCTGTCTTTGATAAATGTTATATCTGAGGTCCCCCCCCCTACATCTATAGACGCTACTAGATTTCTAGTTGTGAACTCACTTTCATGATGAATGAAATAGTCCATCGCACTAATCGCCTCGGAGAACCCTCTCGGGTTAATCTTGATTCGGAAATCACCACCGTCTAAACCATATCGCTCTTGCATTCGCTCAAAGAATCGATGCATGGAATTTTGCTCTTTTGTAGAAAACGACCTTGGGTAGGACCACCTGAGCTCAAGATTATTCACTCCCATTGCTTCACATTCTACAAGCACCATTATGATAAGTTGCTCAAGGAAGCCATCCCGATAATCAGCTTTGGAATCCCATTTTAGACTCTCTTTTATATCATTGTCTGGTTCAAATACAAATTCTGGAGTAAGGCATATTGGAATGCTACCTCGCGAAAGGAACTCATTTCCAGTACCGGGATAATGTCGCCAGATAGTTCTAAATGGGCTCCAAACTTTCTTTAGTTGTTTATATATGCTTAGTGTCTTAGGCGGTTCTGAGAGGAGCCCATCTGGCACAAAATACTCAAGAAGAGCACCGGGGACTGGACCATCCGCTATAATCAAAGGGGGTGACTCTGAGAAATTCATCACTTGAGGGGATTTGTTCTCTTGCGAAAAACCTACCGTTGTGTGTGTAGAACCAAAGTCAATAGAGACGGTCATCTCATCTTGGAGAGGAGTCATCTCATCCTGCTTGACCTTTGTAATACCACTTATGTTATTCTTTGAAGTAATGCGGATGTAGTCTGGGAATTGCTCATTAGAAGACATCCGATAGAGTCGAGTGCGTTTCTTCTTCAGGATCAAGTTATACTCTAATTGTGCGCCGTCTGAACCAAAGAATTCTAACAATGGAATATTATCAAAACCATCAATATTGTATTCGATAATATGTGCTGGTAGAATTTGTGATTTAAACCGTGGCCAAACAGCAATTCCTCGGTCATCATTTTCAACCTCACAATTTATTCTATATTTATATTGTTTGGTTACACCGCCAGCAGTTTGGCAAATATTTGAGGCAGCAACATCTGTATCTAATGTGTTTATGTTACGCTCAATCATTTTCTCAGGATCAAACCCATATTGTAGATACTGCGGTTTTATCGGGTAAGCGTAAGCGCCAGAGTAGGTTATCCCTTTTGGGCCATCCGCCCCCTCCAGGGAAGTCAAATGTATCCATCCCTCTTCGAATAAATCTTTAAAAAGAGTCCATCCTATTTTTCCCTGATTCAAGGGTAATTCATTACCAAATTTCTTCTCAAACAATAGTTGCTTAAAATTCTCTGGGTTTGGGAAACCTAGAATTGAGTTGTCATCCTGGATTTCCTTGTCAAAGATTAATGTATCACCGAATAGATATTTATTGCCCCTATACCCAGCTGCCCCAGAAATTTGCTGTTTCCCAACCAACCACTCACACGGTGATTCATCTCTAATCTCATACTCAAAAGGTCTATCACCAGCTTTCTCTATCATATCTATCAAAGGTTTGTTGGCCCAAAAAGTATTGTACTCCATTTCGTGAACTGATTCAGGATTTTGAGTATCCTTGATATGAGTTAAGAACGTTCTTAGACTAGAATCACTAACTAAATCATCCAAGGAATAGTTGTGCTGGTAGTTCTGTGATACCCAAACAAGAGTTGATCTCGATAAGCCTCCATAAACGTTTTTCTCTTCATTATCCATAAACACATAAATATTACCATCATATTTGATGAATTCTGGAGCCATATCCCAAAAATTATAAAAAGGAGAATCCTTAGTGGGTTGAGTGATTCTGCGTAAACATAATTTGTTGTAATTATGATAATCATTAAGGAGGGCTAAAAACATTTCAATAATACTTGAAGTTAGCTGATGCTCATTCATTTTTAATACACTGTGATACAGATACGCTGCGGCCCACGGATTTGGTATGGCATAGTGGGCAGCATGTTTATCCTTATTTGTCGAAAAATCATTTCCATAATTTCCAAGAGATAACTTACCAACATCTAAAGTATCAAGGAGATCAGTTTTAAGATTTATCTCATTCCAACCAGCGATTGCAGTGCTTTTGTGCCCGGGGAGTAGTGAGTAGCCCATTAAATGCTCCTATTCGATTTCACTTGGTGCTGATAGTCCGTTTAGAGATTTCAGAATATCTGAAATTTTATTGGCTTTGTTTGCAGCCATATTTATGGAGAGTCTTGCCCCCAATTTATATACGCCCTCTGATGGTTCATCTTTGTAGTTAAATTTACGCCACACATGGCCATGACTCCCACGCTGTGACATTTCGCGAATCCAATCATCATATCTAACTGCCCAATTAAACAATTTATTAAAATCCTCATTGTTCACTGGATACCAGGGCTGCCTTTTCTTCCAGGATTTATTATGAGTGTTTGCGCTCAGAATAGTACTCACAAAATCCCTTAGTAGGTTAAATCTAGTCTTATTTATGCTTGTAGGCAGAGCTTCGAATGAATAATCGGGTATCTGTTCCTTACTATCAGCACTATATTGATAATAGGCAGTCTTGTCACCGGCAGGAAAATCTTGAAGGGCAGCAGTTGCTGCAATTAATTCGAAAATATGTGCTGGATTTAGCTGTGTCTCACCACCGCTCTCCGACATCGAGGTAGCATTTTCATTCTGTATTTTGTCAGTTTGAGATCCAACTAGCATGATACTATGAAAGGTAGATTCCATTTCTTCTCTATAAATATCCAGAGCCACCTTAACCAATTGCATGTCTGAATCTGAACGAACAAGTCCAGCATCTGGATCATCGTCATTGTATTCGTTTGAGACTGTAAAATAGGGCAACATTAATAGGCCTTTAACATTTGCTCCAGGTATTTTAGATCTCAAAAACTTGCCAACATTTGTGATTCCAGAAGCACCTGTTCCACCAAATAGTGAACCGGCAATGACAATGTCTGGACTACTTACTGCACTGAGTGCGCTAATTATCATCTTAAGGCCTGGGGTTGTGTCATCTTTCTGATCTTCCTTTTGAAGTAAACTATTGAAGATCACACTTCCCATATTTGCTCTTTTCTTGTATCCTTTATCAAGTATTTCTTCTCGCTGATTTGTATTGAAGAGAGACTGGACGGCTTTCCGTTCGGATGAAGACATACCGGCGTAGCCTATTGCAGCATTAAAACTGTTGTTAGGTTCTTCTGGTACTAGAGGCAATAGTCGATCATCTATTTTATTAAGAATACTCTTGAATACCCACTTCGAATCAATCCCTTCCAAACTATCCTGGATAATTTTATACCGTTTGATGGCTTCTCGAGTTCGCTGAACATTGCCGTTGTGAAGATCCTGATCTATGAGAACAGGGTATATGTTTAAAGGTGCATCCCCAGTAGCTGCCAAATGTACAACGGCCTCCACAATTTTTGCTCCAGTCCCGCCTACCCCAATGATTACTAAATTATCTGACATATCTGGCTCCAGGTATTGTGGTTATATCGAAAATGGATAATTTCGCATTGCTCGCATTCGAGATTTATATGGAATCTTTCCTATCAGGATAAATATGACTGCTGAGATAAGACTAATCTCAAATGCCGTGATAAAACTCGCTAAAATTATGTTTATATAAACAGCGTTCTCGGACGTTGTCATATTTTGGACACACAATTGGTCTGTGATTTCTAGTTTATTTACTAAAATCATCGATGATAAGACGATTGAGCAAAGAATTAGAACCAGTAGAGACAACAGCCAGTACCTTTTAAGGGCATGCCTGGTAGGAAGAGAAAAAAAGTAGAAATAAGAGTATATTGAGATTGCAATGGCAAACCCTATTATTATCCCCATACCCCACAATTTTGTTATACCATCAAGAGGAAACATACAGGTCACATCAGGATGAGGGTGTGCAAATATTCCATACCAAATAAACAACATATTACCTCCTAATAGAAATCACCAATTACAGTAAATTCGTTAATGATCACAAATGGATTCTTCACAGAGCTAATCACCTCAGAGATGAACCTATCAAGCCAGAGTGTTTGAGTGGCTTGGATCGCTCCATCACCAGTCTCCTCACATGATAAATTTTTGACCCAGGAAGGCACTTCTCTTGGTTTGACTTCAATTTTGAGAAGTTGAGTCCCTACGAATTTGTGTTGAGTAAAATCAAATTTAAAATCAACCCTCTGATCTAATAGATCTGTTGATACAAGTTGAATTTTATTCACAACCGGTGCACTACTCATTTTGCCATCAAGTATTGGGAAGGTTTCAAATATAATATCACCACTTTGGATTGTATCCCAGTATTGAAGAGCGCTATTGATTAAGCTTAAGTTGATTGGCCTCTCTTCATTAGCATCATATCTAATTTTAATATTGGTACTAGAAGATTGATCCAGCGCTAAGGGAAGATGATATTCCCATATACCTGATGTTTTCAATACTTCATCCAAATATTGAGAATATTTTTTTTCGCTGAATGTGATTGCATAGAGTGGTCGTGAGACGCTAGAATGAAATTTCCTTCTGGGAGCTACAGCTTGGGTATATACTGTCCCACCGAAATCCGCCACAGAAGCAGAGATACGTACGTATTTATTGTCCGCAATTAATTCCTGGAACAAGGCTACCATGTTAGTGTAATATTCTTTGTTATTAAATTGCAAATCTGTCAAAATGATCACAGCCCCTGCACTATCGATAATATCACTGATAAGCCCAAAATTGGCCTCATCTCCATCATAAATTGTATTTGATAACAGCCCTAAATGGTCTGTTACCTGAGAGACCGAACTTGATAGAGTAAAATACTCCCTCTCAACACCGGCGAGAGAACTATGAAGGGCACTCATTCGAATTGGAAAATCTGAAACGTTGGTAAAACCGGCCATTGATCCAGAAATATCTGCCATTACAAATACTCTTTCAGGAGTGGTCTGCATTGGAACCACCTGAAGCCCACACTGCTCTCTTGCTTTGGATACAATTATCCGCGGATCACCACTATCACCTCCAGAACATCCACAACAGAAGACAAGACTGACAGAAATAAGTATAAATAGGTAAAAAGCTGACATTCTTTTAATAGCAAACAATTTTTTGGTCGAATTGAGCAATATTTAATCTCCTAATTTAAGATGCCGATCGCCTGCAAAAAAATCAAAGCCTTAATTTTGACTGATTATCTTTTTTGCTTTTCACTGCTTGCCGCACCTGATGTCACCCAGGCATCAATTTGAGCTTTATCAAATTTGAGTAGGCGTCCAACTTTATGAGCTGGCATGTGCTTCTTCGCAACCCACTTGTAGACGGTGTCTTTTTTAATGCCGAGGTGCAAAGCAATTTCTTCGACAGAAAGCCAACGATCTTGTTCAATCATATTCTTGTACATGATAAAACCCCCGTTTGTATGCAAAAAATATAGCCCGTGGATATTAGTATGCAATGTGATTGGATAGGATATAACGATATTAGCTGGGTTAACTCATGTTGATTTGATATGGATAAGAGGGTAAAATTAATCGACGCAGATGATAATATTCGGCAATGATCCATAATCGTAACTACTAATTTGCTATTAATAGAATCTTACCATCCTTTGCTCTGGTATTATCCTGGCAGTATAAGTCCCATTAGCGGGTTGATGCGTTGCCTTTAGAACTCCAGCCTTTTTTGAATACTCCAAGTATTGGACGACCCCGAATTCACTTGTTTTGAGAACCCATCCGTCACCAGAAGTGTTTGCAGACAGCTGTCGCATTGCCTCCGCCGCCTCATATTTATAAACGTTCATTTCGTTCGTGCTATTAGAGTAGCTCCATTCATGAGCAGGCAAACTATTAAGGTGCTCAGAATATTTAAGACTTGGGACACTTCTAACCCATGACCCATACCGTGAGTGATTGTTTTTCACCACTAACGTTGATTTAGCTTCTCTGAGGGTTTTAAGAATCGGAGAATTACTGTTTTTAACAACTCTTTTAAATTCGGCCGGTCTAAGATTTATCCCTCCACCAACTGATGTGATGCATCTTGATATCATTTGCATCTCATTAAGCTGATTGATTTTTGCATTGTATCGATCAATGTTGGTGCTTTGCGCAGCGATAGAATTATTGTAATCCTCAACAGCAGAATTATAGTTATCTATTTCGTTACTATTGTAACGATTCAACGTTCGTTCTAGGCGTGCCAAATTACTTTTTAGCAATTCAATATTATTCTCATTCTGATTAATCTTTTGCTCATACCGATTGATACTATTTTTTAGGTCCTTGTATGTCACGGGCGCTAAATCAGCAATTTCAAGACTTGAAAAATACTTGCTCGCAACCCGTAAGTACTGATCATCTGAAGCATTTGGGCTCTGGGCATCCAGCAAATGTGAAATGTAGTATACTTTAGAATTACTCCGCACATAGTTAAGCTTGAGTTTTTCATTTTCAGGGTATGCAAGTGCGGTAACGGCTAACATCTTCTTCGTTTTACGGGGTGTAGTAAATGCAGGTAATCGCACTGATAATAAGTTATCTAAATCCACTCTATCTTCTATGTCCATTGCTTTCAGCCAGTTGACAAGGGCCATGATTCTCCCAACGTTGCTTAGTTCCCTAAAAGTTTGATCAACTGCCTCGTATTTCGGAAAATTTTTATTCAGGTGCTGGATGGTCTCCTTTACAGCATTGCCAGCATCTCGCTCTATATCCATACGTTCTATATCCGCTAGAAATTGATTGGTTAAAACGGCACCAATATTGCCATCCGTTACAGTACCGATCGAATCTGGATAAAACCAATATCGGATTTGCATACCACCCTTGCCCATGTCTTCCATAAGGCTTCGCTCATCTTCAGTCACAAACCCTGGCACTTTTCTCCTAATTTTACTTTTAATAAGTTTGTGAGTATTTGGATCAACACCAGTGCTTAGTGTTTTGAACAGTTTGTCAGCCTCTAAAACTACATCCCCGACAAAGGTATTTTCCAGATGCCCTCCAAAATTCACTTTTGCATACCTATTGTCATCGTCAGTATCCAAGCTTATGTAAGGTGCATTATTCCCATAATGGAAAATTGAGCGGTATACCACTGCAAGATCAGCTAAGGAAATAACGCGTCCTGCCAAGGTCTGTTTGTCACTTTTTCTGCCATAGAAATATAAGTCATTCTTCTCATCAACTTCAACAGCCTCTAGGGTGACCCCAACTTTCAATATTTCTGCTATGCTATTCAAGTTTATCGGCTTCTTCCTTGGCTCCAGCCCCAATTCTGAAACAGGAAAAATGGCTGGAATAAGATTCAAGCGAATTTCTGTTTTGCTATAGTCATTTTGGAAAGAATAGACCTCCACTCTATCAATACCCAACCCCCCACTTTCGATGATATCACGTAGGGGATGCCGAATCACGGAGAAATCATTTTCGAAGCTGCGTACAGACTTACTACCTTTTAGGAATATCCGTATCAGATGATCGTTATAATATAGTTGGTAGTGGCCTTCTCTAAATAAATCAGCCCACGCTGGTTGCTCCGATCCAACTGGGTAGTGGTCAATTATATTAATTAGTGGCATTGTATCTGGTCGAGTATAGACCATCAAAACATCGTGGCATAATATTGAGAATGGCTCCAAATACGGTTGTACCAGCCCTTTTAAATCATCTGTATAACGTGGGAGCTTTTTTATCACTTCTCCAATTGTTTCACCACTATGTGTGAGTGTTAATTTTTCAACCAAGTCACCATAGGCAATGGTTACCCAATCAGCACTTTTAGGCGGCGAAAGAAGAGCTGTAACCGCAGATAGCTTTGATGAATTAGATGGATCTGAATTAAGGACCAGCCAAACACAAGCACTCAGGCTTGTTAAGAGTATTGCCACCCAAGCTTTTTTCTGGTTTGTCATTGTATTTTTACCCCCAAGAGAACCACCTTTTAAAGAGATACTAATTATGGACTAGGATTACTTTTTATCCATCCCGCCTTTGCTGCTTTCTTTGGCATCATCTGCTTTATTCTTTTTAATTCTTCAATTTTCTTATGATTTGGATCAAACACTACTCGATCGATTGATGGTAATAATATGATCCCAAATACATTCGTATTGATTGCAACTTTAATAACGGCTTTTGGTGTAATTTCTTGCAAACCATAATGATTGACATCATAAACTTTATATCCAGCACCATCAGCTTTGATTACTTCAAAGGGAAATAATTCTTTAAGTCCATACTCACTAACCTTGAATAGTTCAATTTTACCTGTGCTTGGATCTTTTTCAATTATCGTTGATGGAAAGATATCCCTAAGCCCGAAATCACCAACATCATAAATCTTGAGAGCTTCGTCGTATGTATCGGTTTCTGCAACTGACTTTGGGAAAAGGTCTTTAAGCCCAAAATCACTCACACGATACACTTTCCAGGTGCCTGTGAAATTATCGTTTTCAATTATTTCATCAGGATGGATATGCTTTAAGCCATATTCGTTGACTGTAAACACGTTAAACTCTTCTCCAGAGGTGCTTTCTTCAATAACTATCGAAGGGGTCATAGCTTTTATCCCATACTGAGTAGTCTCATAAACTTCAATATTTTGTGCAGATAATTGCACTGAAAATGCCGCTACCATACAGGCTGCGATCAAAATTTGATTGGGTCCTACAGTGCGTTGTTTTGTGTTTATTTGATTTATGCTCATTCCCAAAAAGTCTCTATCGGAAATACTTTATGAATGACTTCCTGTGCAATTGTCAAGTCTTCCTTACTAAGGACAAGACTAGCTTTATTGACCTCACTCCCAATTGCTGACATGGCAATTGCTTTGATATAATTATCTTCAATTCCAAGTACTGCGGTAAGTGCCTCCTTTAATTTTCCAGCTTCAGCATAGTTTCCAGCAATGCCCGCCAATGCTGCATCTTTGATCATCCCCGTAGTAATATTATCAATCGTTTTATTCCCCTCAATAAATAAATGTGCGTTGGTATATACAGCTGCTATTTCCGCAAACGCTATATTTAAATGGGTTTCGTTCTGAATTAATTCTGAGACCTGTAGTGCCAACGCAAAATCACCCGCTTCAGCGAATGCTCGTACGATTTCAACGAATGTTGAAGACCTTGGACCTGTCTTCGTGATTGACCTAGTTGTCTCAAGTGCATTTCTTGTTACCATTATAGATTCATTTTGATTGCCAGCTTTTATGTGAACATCTGCAATTGAAACTAAAGATTTAGCTCTATTTCTGTCATCTTCTATTAATTGGGCAGATTCATATGCCTGGCTGAGCATTTGAGAAGCATCAGACAATAGTCCAGCATCAACATACGCTCTCCCAAGATTAACTAGTTCCTGTACCCGATATTTGTCATCTTCTATTAATTGAATAAACCTCAAGGCACGCTGATAATTACCTGACTCAATGGAAATATCGCTTTCCACCGCATTTATTATATCACCTGTAAATGAACTATCAATTTTGATTGAGACTTCTTTACGTTTTTTTGCTTTTCCCGCTTCTTGGGGCTCATAAAAGTCGGAGTGCATCATTTCAACCATACGGCGGGACATTGAAAGATCTATCTCGTCAGTGCTAGAGTTAATTAAAAATGGAGGTGGAGTTAAGCCATCAATTTGTTTGATAACTAGTGCAGCAACAGACGGGCTATGTTCAGCATTAGCCAAAGTTTCCAGAGGAATTTGCACCGACCGGAATTCGTTTAGCGAATAGCCGGATACCTTAATCAAACCTGAAGATAGAGAGGTTGCTACTTTTGAGGACTTGTAATCTGAAAGAATTTGTTCAATATCTACAAGGGCTCTGTCATATGATTCGAATGACTTAGTATAGTCCTCGGCCTCATTCATAGCCAAGTTCATTGAAAGAGAAGCACTTACATATAGTTCATTTGCTTCTGTATCTGAGTTGAAAGAGCAACCCCAAAATGTGAGCCATACAATCTGATATAATATCATCGTTTTAGGTGTCATTGATTCTCCTCCGTTAACTATGTCTCGCTTGAAAAAAAAGGAAATTCGAGTCGGAATTATGACAACTAGGTTCGGCTTTGTTCATTACCAATAATTCCCTATTGGATTTACCAATTGAACAATCTTTATAAGCTCAAGTTTTTCCTCCTCACCCGGGTGTTGACCAACTTCAGAATATATTGAGGCCATCGACAATAATACATCTATTTTTGTTGTGACATCTTCTATTACCCTCACTATTCTGATTGCGTCTGTAAAACTGGTAGCCTCAGCAAATTTTTGTGCAATAATAGCTAATGTTGAGTCCTTATCAGCAGTTGACTCAAATGAATATGATAGTGCAAGTGATTGCCGCATCAGCTCTATTACTTTGTCTTTTTGATCAGCCTCAGTATAGCTATCCGCAATAAAACATAGTAATCCAGTCTTGTCATCTAACTCTTCTACCATTTTTGTTGTTTCAAGTGCTTGTAGCATTATCTGATCTGCCTGGTAATTTTGATTAGATTTAAAGTACTCACCTGCAATTAAGGTTAGTGTAACCGCTTTGGAGCCATTACTCTCCATTCGATCAGCGATATCCAGGGCTTCCTGAAAGTTACCAGTTTCGGCAAATTGTCGTGCGATCTCCACTAAAGTCATGAGCTTTAAAATACTATCATCTACACTTTCAGCTAAATGTAGCGACAAGTTGAGCATACTGATAGCTTCTGCTCTTTGTTCAGTACTAATAAAGATATCTACGATTGAACTATACACTAAAGCCTGGGAGAGTGTATCCATTGAACTTATTATTTTGATTGATTCATTAACCTGACCTAGTTCAGCATATTTACGCGCTATTTCGGATAATATCGAACCATTAGACTCACCTTTAATTCTATGTGCGATCTTAAATGCTTCTGGAATATTTCCAGCTTCGATATATTTATGTGCAATTGCTAACAATTTACTTTCAGTGTCCTTGATGTTATCCATTTTCTGAGCAATATCCACTGCCTCTATGTATCTCCCTCTGTTTATAAACTTGTCTGCGATTGCAGACAGTGCAATATCTTTATATTCTCTATCTGTTATTGTTAAAGCGATTTGAAGCGACTTGAATAGCAACGGCGTAGCCCTGGCATCATGATTATCCTCACTCATTTCGTCAGCAATTTCAGTAAAAGCCAAAACTCGATACGTCTTATCTTCAATCATTTCAGTCGTACTAAGCGCTTCATCAAATAATTTTGATTTTGCATATCGAACCGCAATTTCATAAAATATTTGAGCCCTGTTTTCAGATCTGGGGATAGAATCCGCTAGACTTAGGGCAGCAGCAAATCTACCAGAGTCAGCATATGTTGCTGCAATTTCAGCAATAACTGTGGCCTTAAAGTAATCACGTTCAATCGTATCTGCTATTTTGAGGGCTTCCGAGTCTTGCCCACTTTCCGCAAACATATTCGCGATACTAGTTATCGCCATTATCCGGTCACCTTCATCCTTGATAGAGCGAGCTACCAATAGTGCACATTGCAAAACATCTTGTTCAGCAAGGGCTAGCAGCTGAAGTGAATAATCCAGTTCTTGAATTTGCTCAAAAGTGAAGCCGGCGACATCAAGATTCCCATTTGAAAGATTCACATTCACTTTTGATTGAGTATATTCGTTAGTTATCATCTCAATATTCTGAAGGGCGCTTGTATATGATTGATAAGCACTGGAATAACTAATCGTGTCTGATATCGCACTCTCAATTAGGATTGATGCTTCAACATAAAGTTTATTTGCCGTTACATTAGGATCTTGGTTACAGGTAGAAAGTGTCATCAGCCATAGAGATATAATAATTGTTATGAAATATTTCATGCTAAATCCTCATCTTCACCTGATTAACATTAGCCCCATTCTCTAATCTCGCCATATGCTCACCACACTTTGGACAAGGATGCTTGGCATCCCAAGGCTTAACATTAGTAGAATTACAGTCTGGACATCGATTTAGGAAACTGGGGACAACATCTGGATCTCCAATAAGACCTGCACCATGAAATTCTATTGGAACTTCTACCAGGGATTTACATCCTAAACAGTGACGAGTATCCACAGTAGCAATCGGAGCTTTGTCTGGAGCATCCCATACTCGTGCAGTGTAGCCGCATTTATGACATTTATAGCTATTTGAGTTGCTCAGATTATTCTCCCCGTATTGTGTTGAACGTGCCTGAAAATAGTCAGAAAGTGTGGAATTTCAATGATGATTAAGAGAGGATACCAGAGCTGCGACAGATGATAAAAAAAGGGCTTAATCATACCAGCCCATTTTCTCCTCAATCCAATAAGTCAATTCATTCCATTTGTTTCTCAAGTAGATCTTAATGTCTCCGAATATTAAGTGAAACCTAATATTCCAATATAATATTAATCTTTTCATCCGTTCTCCTCTGATTTGGGCTGCAAATTGATCTGCTTTCCAAGGCTATAGAACCCCATGACCTTGAGTGGTCACACATCCGCCAGATTTATGATCTGACTGAGTGTCTCAGTTATATTTCTTATGCCAGTAAAATTATGGGATAGTGGAATTCAACGAAAACCGGGCTTCAGAAGGATAAAGAAGCGACAATTTAAACAAGAGCTGCATATACATGCCTTAATTTAGCATTACATGCTGTTTTTGCGAGATAACACTTGACTTTTAAGTAATTATGTACTATACTATGGGGTGTGTACGGGAGGAACTGCGCCTATCCGAAACACGAATCCGACGAAATATGAAATGACGAGAATGCTTATGGCGAGCTTGGCTGATCTGGTCAGTTCCAGATTTTAGCTAAATAGCCAAGATTTCAAATTCGGAGGATAATTCTAATGAATAACCCCCTACCCACCCAGGAGCTAGTTGATTTTTATAGCTGTGCGTATCTTATTGCGACCGGACAGAAATTACAAGGCACCTACAAACGAGGATCCCAAACTGTTTTCATTTTCGATGATACAACTGAGATCCACAAATTACTAAACAACTACTTCGCCATGCAAGCTGATATCAATGCTTCAGCTTATGCCCAGGCTATTAAAAACCTGAAGAACATTATTCACTCTTCAACAAATTCACATTCAAACCACAATTCACAATATCATGACCACAATAGAAAGGATACCCAATAAATCAATAGAGCTGTCAACAGCAGCTAAGACATATAACGGG
>Ga0233447_1001496_pt1 | contig 19188 bp, 11 predicted proteins | sample SI_124_October20_3_FD_183014 | JGI IMG/M metagenome (GOLD analysis project Ga0233447, IMG submission 183014) | Seawater microbial communities from Saanich Inlet, British Columbia, Canada - SI_124_October2016_135_MG | ecosystem: Environmental > Aquatic > Marine > Inlet | place: Canada: British...
TCTAAAGGCAATCACATTTTACGCCAAGAAGATGAAGGTTCAGGGAGACCCTGATAAGCAGGCTTTGCAAGATGCGGCTCTGTCTGTTCTAGCTGTCCGAAGCAATGGTTCTCAGCCTGCTGCTGTTGCTGCCTAACGTATTCAAGTTCTGCATGTTGAGGGGATACTCTCCCCTCAACATCTTTTGATAATTATCGAGACACACGTCTCGTTATAGCCGGTAGAACCTTAACAATCTAAAAAATGAATACTACAAATCACAGTAGTTCTTTTGAGCTACTGATAATCACAAAATTAAAAATAAATTCGGAGGTTATTACTATGGCGAAATATAAAGAGCATTTTGATCTCAATGGCGTACAAGTTATTGGGACGGTGCAAAAACTATGGGGACGCGGCGGTGATGTTTTTGCTCGACTGCGCGTGTCCACACGAGGAAAAATCGAGGAAGCGGAAGATGCTTTCTCTTACTATATCAACTTACGTTTTCCGGAGGGAGAGGTACAAGGCACGCCCGTATCTCTCTCTCCGGGAATTGCCATTCGAGTTGCAGGCTTTTTGACGCACACGCAATACCAGGAGCGCATCTTGAAGTTTTTAGACGCTGCTGGGGCAGGAAATTTTCTGGAAAACACACCGGATGAAGATCGGCAGGCGTGGTCTCAGATTAGGTTCAGGCGCAGGAATGCCATGCTCAATGTGCTTGGCATCCAGTGGATCGGAGCTGATGTCCAGTTAGGGGATGCTGATCTTTTGAAAGAATATGGAAAAGCTCAGAATAAGGTGAATCTTGAAGGGATCGTGGCTAAAGTGTGGGAATATCCGCACGGTGACGGGGTGCATCTATTTATCCGCATTGCTTGCTACGACAAATATACGCCCACTGTGTCAGGGAAAGGTGACCGCTTTGGTCGTCCTCGGCGCAAGCCCCACTATTTGACTGTGAAATTCTCGGATGGGAAGGTAAATAGTATCCCGATTCGTTTAGAGAATAAGTTGCGTATTCGCGTGACGGGAAAGATGGCAGATCAGGGAGGCACTTCTACGCTTCGAGAGCAATTATTGGATATGGGAAGCGAAGAGGTTATCGATCTAATGGGGCGACTTCCCAATGCAGATAAGATGGGAGAGATTAGCGCACAACACTCTTCATTGCATGTAGAAGCTGAATCGTTGATCGTTTATTCTGCGGTGAGGAAGGGGCTTAAGGTGTAACTTGAAAAATGCTTGCTGATAAGTATCTTTACAGACTATTTGACAGAAAAGAAGCGTTGATTAGACCTCTTGCATAAGTATGTCATAATAGGCGGATGAGATACAAAACAATTAGAGAATGGAAAGATTCGGGCTTCAAAAGGCTCACGGGTGTCAAGCAAAAAACCTTCGAGAAAATGTTAGAAGCCATTACGAAAGAGCTACCTAATTTTGGACGTCCACCTACGCTGAGCCGTGCAGATCAATTACTAATGACCTTGATATATTGGCGAGAATATCGTACCCAGTTTCATATAGCAGGTACTTATGGTGTTAGCGAATCAACAGTTTGTCGTACAATCAATCAAGTTGAAGATGCTCTCATGCGCTCTGGAGAATTCAAATTACCAGGAAAGAAAGCTCTCAAGCCAAGTGATACGCTGATCGAAGTTGTTCTGGTAGATGTTGGTGAACAACCCATTGAACGTCCAAAAAAAAACAAAAAGAACACTACAGCGGCAAAAAGAAGCGACACACCCAGAAAGCACAGGTAATTATTCGCCAAAATCCTTTGCAAATTATAGCAACAGCCTTCGCAAAAGGTAGTACCCATGATTTTCGTCTATTCAAAGAAAGCAAGCTTGTCATATCAGAGCAAACTCTTTGCTTGGCAGATTCAGGCTACCAAGGCTTGATGGATTTACATGCCAACAGCAAAATTCCAAAAAAGAAATCAAAGCACCATCCTTTGACACCAGAGCAGAAAAAAGCCAATCGAGAACTTTCTCAACAACGTATTTTTGTCGAACACGTCATTGGAAAACTAAAAGTCTTTCGGATACTCAGCGAACGCTATCGCAATCGTCGCAAACGCTTTGGTTTGCGATTCAATTTGATCGCTTCGCTCTACAATTTTGAGCTAAATTGACTTATGCAAGAGGTCTAGTATCTAACGTGGGCGTAAGGAAGAAGGCTGCTAAGCTGGGCTTTGTACTCGTTCCAGCCTGAGTTAGCTCTCTTGGGAGAAAAAAAGCGTCCTCGGGATCGAGAACGCTTGCTTGCATTTAAGGCTGTTCAGAAAAAAGGGGGCTTTGGGTGGTTTTTACCAAATTAGAACCCTTTTTCTTTGTGCAGGTGAAGAGCCGGTATCTTCTTTTATGTTTGGGTTTCTGAGAACTAATAAATAAGGGCGCGCTGTCATTTTACACCGAAGAAACCTGTGCTATAGTGGAAGAGGCATGAGTGGCCAAAGCCCGTACTCCGCAATGGAGGTGACCTTGGTTGGTCCCCCGCTGAGAACTCTGGGATGCGGCTAAACGATTTACTCACTGGTGGCGAGGGAGGGCGACCCCGATTAGGAAGCTGTAAGTACCTGAAGCGCCGTGCCATTCATGTTCTGTCCACAATGTAGTTTTTTTTGCAGAGCTGTTAATTTTGTAGTGTAGCAGCTCTTTTTTAGGTTATAGAATATATGAAAAAACACCTGTTTTTTGGTGTTTTTCGGTTTCTTAGGACGCGGAGTTCGGCGGCGTTTATGGTTCCAATTGAGTGTATTTTTTTACAAATGGGGAAAAACTAACAGATGCACGTGTGATTTCTCTAAGAAATAGTAAATGCGAACGCCTATGAAAGATTTGCACTAACCAATCAGGCATACCTATTTGTACTGGAAGTGGAAATTCAACCGAAGTTACTGGAAGTGTTAATTTGATACCGAATGCCAACGCGTTTTCTGAACGCTGGATTCGTTCTGCCCGCGAAGAATGCCTGGATTACATTCTTATAATCAATGCTGCTCATCTACGGCGCGTCGTGATTGAGTTCGTGGATTATTACAACACGGCCCGTCCCCATCAGGGCATCGATCAGCAGACCCCCATCCCCCACGCAAGACCTTCAAGTGGAACCATTCAGTGTAGAAATATCCTGGGTGGCATCATCCACGATTACTATCGTGCCCCCACTCCCCTTGCTCTTCCTGCTACTTGAGTTCCCCCGCTCGTTTCCCCCTTCATAAAAAACCATCTTTTGTGTTTTAGCGCGTCTCATTGCTAATCTGAGCGTTCTTTTTCAAATGACCCCCATAATTCACCGTTTTCGAAAACCATTCTTGGGATCAACAGTGGTCGGTTTGCCACCTTTTTTGCCCCGTTTTCTGTCGGATGAGGTTTTTGCACGATACGGGTTACCAACTGAACGATTACGTTTACGATGTATTAGCTTTCGAAAGCTCAACTATAGCGATTGTTTCCTTGTTTTCTGTTGATTTGAGAATGAATCTGCCGCCAAAGCCTTCGACGATACTTTTGACGATATATAGCCCGATGCCGCTGCCCTGTATTTCGTATTTGGATGCGTTCGATGCACGAAAAAAACGCCCAGCGATATGCGGCAGGTCTTCGGATGGGATGCCAATGCCTTCGTCGCGTACGGTTACTTGAACACTGTTTTCCAGTTCGCTTACATCAATGTAGATGTTTTTCCCGCGCGGAGAGAATTTGATTGCGTTGTTTAGCAGGTTTGTGAAAACACGTTGTAGGGATTCGTTACTGCCGACAGTGGCGGAGACTTCTTTCGGGAAGTTCAGGACGGGTTTGATTTCTTTTAGTGCCATTTGCGGCAGTATTTCGGTGATCGTTTTGTGCAGTAAGGGAAGTAACCAAATTTGCTGGATCTCCTCTTGGTAGCGTCCACTTTCTAGTCTGCCGAGGGTGAGCAGGTCTTCGAGCAATTCGCGTTGGCGACCGAGCTGTTCTTTGAGCACTTTCCAGTATTGGGCGTTGTCGTCATCGTTCCCTTTGAAGATATCGTCGAGTAAGTCTGCCATCAACAATGACGTGGTGAGAGGGGTACGAAGTTCGTGGGAGGCGCGGTTGATGAAATCGGTTTTCATTTGCTCCAGACGGGTTTGTTCTGTGATGTCGTGTATGACGGCGATGACTTCATTCTCGCCGCTGACGACAATCCGAGCTTCATAGGCGTAGGTAGTGCCATCCATATTCATATCATAGGAGAATATTTGGGCGGCATTGGTTTCGATGGCTTTTTGGATGTGGTAAGCGGTCGCCTCGGCGACATTTTTCGGTAATACATCTTGGAGTGTTTTGCCGACAAACTGCTCGGGGGGGATTAATAATTTTTGCGTTTCAGCAGTTTTGAAATCCAGGAATATGCCATTGCCTGTGATGCGGAAGATCATATCGGGTACGGCATCCAGGAAGGCACGCATCCTTGTCTGGCTTTCTTCCAGAGCTTGTTTTGCTGCGAGGATTTCGGTTAGGTCGGTAAAGACAGATATGCTACCGACGACTACGCCATTTTGGACGCGCGGGGAAGCAGTAATGAGTGCGTTGATGATATTGCCTGTTGTACGGGAAACCAGACGCAGTTGGTAGGAAGCAATTTTGTTTTGGAGACGTTCTTGTAGTGCTTCTTTGATCATGGGCAGATCTTCTTCAAGGACATAGGCAGAGAGTGATGTCCCGATCAGTTTTTGAACCGGTATGCCTACCATTGCTGAGAAAGCAGGGTTGACGTAATTAAAGATGCCGACGCCCTTTTCGATATAAAAAGTATTTACGGTGATACCCTGCCCAATGCTATTCATAATCAGTTGAGCGAAGTCGCGCTGGTCTTGCAGTTCCTTTTGGGTTTCGAGACGGATCGTCGTGTTAGTGATGATGTCGCCTGCCAATCTGAGTAGACGGACCTCTTCCGGGTGCCAGGTGCGGGTTCTTTTAACAGAGTCGAATCCAACGAAGCCCAGAAGTGTTTTTTCTGTGCGCATGGGGACAACGAGTACCGCTTGGATATTTTGTTCTGAAAGGATTTCTTTTTCGTTTTCAGCTTCTTGCGGCAGGTTCTCTACATTGGGAATGTTAACTTCTTTGCCCAGGTCGAGTTGTTTTATCCACCACGGGAAGATGGCGACAGGCAGGTTTTGCAGGTTTTCGATCTCCGGGTGAATGCCTTCGGCACACCATTCGAAGGTGTTGCTCATGACAACTTGCTCGTTGTCAATTTCGAAGATATAGCCCCGATCAACATCGATGAATTGCGCGAGCTTGGTGAGGGCTTCTTGTATGCTTTCCGGTAAATCTTTTTTGGAAATATTTGAAAATTCGACTGAGATGGATGTGATTAGTTCTTCAAAGGCGATCCGGTGATCAAGGTCTGTTAGCATCTGATTGAAATGCGTGGCAATCGACGTAATCTCATCATTGTGTGCAGGTGTTGATGACTCTTGAAATAATGTGGCAGTTAGCGCGCTGGAGCGTACTGCGTTAATGTCTTTATCAATGATGAGTAGGCGGTCGGTAATTCTTTTTTTAGTCAACTGGTAGGCAATCCCGACGATTAAAGAAACAAGCAAGGTATTGACCGCAACAATGGTATAGATCGCTTGATTTGATTCTTCAATAGAGCGCGTGAAGTCAAGTTCCAGCCAAAGGACTCCGGTTGTGTCAAGAAATTCAGGGGTATAGGATTTTCCGTGCAGGGGGCGCAAAAAAATCAACTTTGATTCCAAAATCTCTTGATGGACACGATTTTCATTAATAACCTGCTCGATAAGCGGTGATGACGCGTGCTGCCCGACCATGAGTTGGTTATTGTGGGCAATGATATTGCCAGCTTGATCGGTAACCATGAGTAGAGCAATATCCTCAAAGGATGCGGTTTTTTCGACCAGACGCTGCATCAAAAAAGGATCTGTATTATCCAAAAAGACATCGAAGCTGTAAGCAAGCTGATCAGCCAGTTGGCTGGCGCGGCGCGGTACGCTGCTGCGGATGCCGTTGGTTGCTCCAAAATAGCTTAACAAACTGCTGGCTGTGATGGTAACAAGCCCCATTAAGCTGAACAGCAATAGCGTCTTGACGCGAATAGATGTGTAGCCTTTTTTATCTTCCATAATTTATTGTGGGTTTTGAGAGAAATGGTCTTTTTAGGGAATTTCGTCGATTAAGTTGTTGATAAAGGTCGGCTCAAGCAGGCTGTCTGTGGCGGGTTTTTGGTTCAGGGCACCGTGAGCAAATAAAAAGTCGGTGATCTCTGCGGCTTTGGCGTAAATGCGTCCGGTGGCGTTTTTGCCGAACAAGTCTCCATTGGCTACCAAGTCGAGGTACTGTATCCCCTCAACGTGCAGAGCGAACTCGTCTGCGCCAATTCCCTCCGCAGCGCCCATCCGTTTATAGGCATCCTGCGGATTTTGCTTGATATAGTCCACCGCATCAAAATAGGCGGCGACAACTTTTTGCACATCTTCGGGGCGTTTGGCAATTGTTTGGGCGTCAAAAACCATCGAGGTGATAATGGTTTCCGGGTAATCGCGGCTGGTGATCAGCACTTTACCGTCCACCATTTTTGCGGTGCTCGAAAGATAAGGTTCCCAAGTGACACCGGCGTCGATGCTACCTGCCAGCATTTCCTGTTGGATCTCCCAAGCCGGGATGCTGATGATGGTGACGTCCTCTACGCTCAGATTTTCTTTTTGCAAAATGGTAAGCAGGGAAAGATGACCGACCGTGCCGACCTCGACCCCGATCTTGCTATCATTTAAGTCGCTGAGTGCCTCGAAACCGGCTTGTGCCACTAACCCGTCACCCCCGTAGGAGTAATCCGTTAAAAGCACCACCCGCACATCGCTGCCGTTCGAGTAATAGCGGATGGCGTCATCGAGGGTGTGCATCCCTGCCTGTACTTTGCCCTCCCGCAAGGCATCGATCGAGTCACTATAAGCGGAAAAGCGTACCATTTCTACGTCTACGCCGTGTTTCTCATAGTAGCCAAGTTGGGCTGCAAGTTCTGCGGGTTCCACGCCTGCCCAGGCAGAGATCGCAATGCGGATCGGTTCCTGCCGAGCGCTGCATGATGTGCTCAGGAGGATAAGCAGTGCCACAAGGAAAAGATAAACGGTGTGTTTTTTTGTTTTCATAAGGTTAGATGCTCTTTTTTTAATGAACTTGTTATTTTTTTTGGTTCCAACGTTAAGTTTTTAGAAGATCAAGTTGTTCGATAGTATTGTTTATTGCAGCCTCGAATGGAATATGCCTGTTGTCTGGGGCCGCTTTATAATATGTCTGTATGCGGTAATTACTTCTCAAATACTGTTGATTGGACCAGGAGGAATTGTCATGCGCACGGTACAGCCTGTGGGAATATCGAGAATTTCGACATCACCACCAAAGCTGCGCGCAAAGAAACGGGCGATGGTCAAGCCAATGCCTAACCCGTTGTAGTCGCGTGTGTCTCCTGAGTCGATCTGGTAAAACCGTTCAAAGACGGCTTCGCGCAATTCCTGCGGGATGCCGCTACCGTAATCGCTGACGGTCAGCATAAAGCCGCCGGTGCCATTTCTTTCAAGGTTGATACGAATGGAAGTCATGGGCGGGGAGAATTTGAAGGCATTATCGATGATGTGCATGGTAGCTTGCCTGAATTCTCGCCGCGGTACGTGGATGCTGACCCCGGGATCGACGTATATCTGGATTTTGATCTGTTTGTCCGCGTAATAGTCGCGTAGTTTTTTGACAGGTTCCATGAAGCTGTGGATCACATCTACTTCCTGACGCAGGACGTTGATTTGCCCACTTTCGTGGCTGCTCAGGTAGATCATGTCGTCGATCAAGGTATTCAGACGCGTAGACTGTGAAAATGCTGTTTCAACCAGCCAGCCAAGTTCATCGGGATCTGAGTATTTATCGCGCAATACCATTTCGAGCGAGAGCAAAATTTGAGTCAGCGGGGTGCGCAACTCGTGGCTAATATTGCGAATGATCTGGGTGCGGATTTCTTCGATCTTGTCGTCTATTTCTGTTTTGCCCGCCTGATGTCCTTTTTCGTAACGCCCCAGAACGTTTTTGATGCGAGCCAATAACTCGCGGGGATCAAAGGGTTTGGTGACATAATCATCTGCACCTGCATCCAGCCCGGTCAGTTTATCGGTTTGGCGGGTGCGGGCACTCAGGAAGATGAAGGGGGTATTGGCTGTGGCGGGGTTCCCCTTGAATTTCTCCTGTACCTGATAGCCATTCAGCACGGGCATCATCACATCGCAGATGACAAGGTCTGGTCTTTCGAGTGCTGCAACGTCGACACATTTTTGGCTATCATTGCAGGCTACAACTTCATAACCTGCTTTGCGTAAAATCATTTGTAAGCCAAATAAAAGGGATGATTCATCATCAATAATCAATAATTTTCCGAGTGATTCTGTCATAATGCGCTTCTTGTCTGCTGGAGTTGGAGGAAGATGTCTACTAATTCAGATTCGAAATGTTTTCCTTTTTCTTCTTCAAGATAAGCGATGGTTTTTCCAATGCTCCATGCTTTGCGGTAAGGGCGGTCACTTGTTAGCGCATCCCAGACATCGACAATGGCGAATATCCGCGCGGAAATAGGAATTTCTGTTCCGCGCAAACCAGCAGGGTAGCCACTCCCATCCCATTTTTCATGGTGGTAATAGGGAATATCAATGACCCCTTCGGGAAACTCGAGGGGGGCGAGCAACTCGTACGCGTAGGCAACATGATCTTGCATGATAGTGCGTTCTTCATCTGTTAAAGGACCCGGTTTATTTAGAATATTGTCTGGAATGGCAACTTTGCCAATATCGTGTAGAACAGCACCCCAGCACAAATGTTTCAAGGCGTCTCCCTCGAAGCCAACGGCTATTGCCATTTTTTCACTCAATCTAAGTACACGTCTGGAATGTTCTTCTGTCTCGTTATCTCGCAAGTGCAGCATATTCACCAGTCCCTCGACAAAGTCGATGCCTACATTGCCCTGGGCATTCAGGCTGCGAATTTCATCTTGCAAGCCGTCGATCTTTTTCTGCATTTTCTTGCTCGTCAGGTTAATTGTGACATCTTTGCGGCGCAAGATTGCTTCAATGCGCAGAAGCAGTTCTTCTGACAAAAAAGGTTTGGTGATGTAATCATCCGCCCCTTCACGCAGACCGTGTAATTTATCTGCAGGGGCTGCACGTGCAGTCAGGAAGATAAAAGGAATATCGCGGTTTTTTTCTGTGACGGTAAGACGCTTGAGAACGTCAAATCCGTTAATTTCTGGCATCATCACATCACAGATAATCAGGTCGGGATTGAATGTTTGTGCGGTCTCGATGCCCTCGTAGCCATTGTGGGCTACCTTCGTCCAAAAACCAGCTCGTTTTAACATCGCGTTCATACCAAACGCAAGCGCTACATCATCGTCGATAATCAATATCTTTGCCATCATTTTTCCTCATTATTTTTCTAGCCACATGACATTTTTAAAGTAAGGGTTGATTGGCAAGGAAAATCGATTAAAGTTATTTTCTCTACAAACGACAAAATCGAGAAGCCAATGCCAATCAACCAACTTAATCATACCTGAATTCCACGTCAAAATAAAATTACCTCATTTGCGTTCATCTGGCGAAAAATTCGGGGCAATTTTCAATAGTATAGCATTTTCGGCACCACATTGCGATGAATTTCATGAATAATTTTTGTGAAGCAGAGTATTGAGTAAGGTAAACAGACCTCATAAAACACACTGAAGCCAACACCGGGATATACGATCCTATTTTCTTAGGACAAGCAATTTTCATACACATCTTTATACGGATATTTTGCAGAGAGTTTCATAACCACATATCTTGCCGTTCTGATAATCTTCCCGGCAAGAAAAACATACTTCAAACGGAATGTCTTGATTTGCTGTCTGTATTCTGAAATGCACAGAGAATCAAATTTGAACAGTAAAAACAGATTGTATGCAAGCATCATCATTTGAAACACTGCCTCATTTGCCCAAAACGATTTTAGCAAAAGATGGCCAACCGCCATATCATACTTGGCTTCCTTGATGTAATTCTCAGCGTTGCCACGCTTTTCGTAAGAAATGACAACTTTTTCTGAAGGTAGTTCAGTATTGGCTACAAAGAAAAAGTATTCGTATTCGTCGCCGTCAAAGAGAGATAATTGTGCTCTATCCTTTTCTGGTTTCAATATCCGGGAGACTACAAATCTTCTGTCTTTGTCCCATGTGTTTAGTTTCATAAAAATCTCAGCCGTTTCCCTGCCCTCATCACCTTTCACGAATGAAATAGATGGACCAGTTACTTGAGAAACAAGTGTTGGATAACCTTTAGCTTTTATCAAATACTTGCAACCCAGTGATTCTATTGTTTCAATAATTTCTTCATCAAAATAGCCGCTGTCCATTCGGAACATGATCTCTAAATCATCTGTTTTGATATTGGCAACGATTTCTTTGACCATTTCAGCTGCACCATTTGCTGTATAGGTATTGCCGCTTCTCACATATCCAGTGATATATGCCTTTAGTTCATCACAGAAAGCAAACTGGATGTTGTAACAAAGGTTGCCAAGCTTTTTTGGATTATATCCCTTAGCTGTACCTTCTTGATGACCTTCTACGTTGACAACACTGCTGTCAATATCGATGATGATTGATGTTAGCTTCCTTTTAAAAAGTAGTTTTTTGAAGACTTTGAAATTGATTTCTCTGAATATTTGAGTTGTCTTATAGCTGAAGTTTCCTAAAAATCTTGATACCGTTTCAGGCTCCTTCACTGAAATATCAAACTCGTTGATCAGTGGATCACCTTGTAGAAGTTTGAGCCGTTCTAACTTGTCAATTCCAATAAAGTGGCCGCAGAGCATCGTTTTTATATGATTCGTTTTGATTTTGTTGGTTGATTTGTTATCAAACACAAGGTCGGAGTCAATGAGTTCAAAAATTCCATTAGTCCTTGCATTTTCAAACAGAAGAAATATGCCTGCATTTGATGTTATATTTTTGGCTACAAAATCAATTTTATTGATCACAATTAAGTCCCTTTTCGCTGTTGCTACTTTTTTTTACTTCAATTTTAACACGTAAGGAGGGAGTGAAAGTTTGCTGATCCAATCGCTTTTTCTTTCACCCATTGGGTGAAAACCAAACTTGACGAAACCCTTGAGTTTTCAGGCTGAATAGGTTGTTTTTGTGGGTTTTTTGATTAATTGACGTAGAATGCGGGTGATAGTTACTTTTTCTGGCTTATGGTCATTTGTCAATCCAAGTTCTTTACGAATATCTCTAAGCGTATTCTCTAACTCTAATTTCGCTTTGGCAATTTTAGGTAAATCACTCTGATTCCGAATATTTAATTCCCGGCCCCCACACACCAAGGATCTCTAGCATAGCTTTCATCATATCGGGCATGATTAGATAGAGTACAAAGCCAATGACTACCAAGATTAGGATATTTGTGCTGAGGTCTTTTAGTAGTTTCATTTTTTGATTAGGGCAGCGCGCTTTTAATAGTTTATTTAAAGCTAGAAACGGCAACAATACACATACCGTGAACTTTCTCAGAGTGTTAGCATTTTTTGTCTAGCTTCAAAGAAAGTCAAACTTTTCCCCTAAGAATTAAAAACTCTCTAATGTCAGGTTTTGTAAGGTTATCAGTTATGGTGTGTCAACCTTTTGCAAGTATCTGGGATGTAATAATAAGTAATCGAGGACGCTTGGTTCTTGCATAAAAAGGTTAAGGAATTACATAGGATAAGGAATAAGTAATACCAGTTGCTTCGCCATCACCGCTGACTTCAAATATAACGGGGATGTAGTATATCTGCGCATCAGTGTCAATGATGCTTCGCCCACTTATCTGGACAGGGTGGTCTGGTGTGGCTGTTTCGCTGATACGAGTTTCGTCAGTAGAAATAAGCGAAACTTGCATCTCGCCGCTCTGAATAGAAACGCTTAACTCCACATCCACTTCATAGCCAGGCAAAGAGGACGGGGTCTCAAAACGATTGGTGTAGGTGCCGCCTGCGGCAGAGAACTCGCCTTCATACCATCCTTCTTCAGGGGATGTGTACGAATTGACTTGTGCGCCTTTAACATATCCATCACAGGAAGTCAGCCCAAAGAGCGATACCAGAACAATAGCGATAATCAGAATAAGTTTGGTGAAAGATGTTTTCATTTTTTGTCCTTTACTGTAGTTTCGCGTATAGTTTGTTCGTGCTGAGAGTTATAATCTCCATCTTGAGTGTTTTTAAGCGTGCTCAACCAAGAGTTAGCTTCGACTACCTTTATGATTCCAAAGTTATTAATACCGCAATTCAGGTTTTAATTATCCAGTTTGAGATTCAAGAATACTTCCACAACTTTTGGGTCGAAGTGTTTGCCCGCCTGTGCGCGGATATATTCAAATGCTTTAATTTTCGACCAGGCTTTACGATAAGAGCGGTCGGAGGTAAGCGCATCCCAAACATCGACGATACAAAAAATGCGGGCCGCAAAAGGGATTTGCTCACCTTTCAGGCCGCGTGGGTATCCGCTGCCATCCCATTTTTCGTGATGGCAGTAGGGGATGTCGATGACATCATGCAGATACTCGATGGGGGAAAGCATTTCGAAGGCATAGCTGGGATGTTTGCGCATGATATCTAACTCAGCATCGGTCAGGGGGCCGGGCTTATGCAGGATGGCGTCCGGGATTCCCATTTTTCCAATATCGTGAAGCAATGCGCCTCGGCGTAATTGCACCAGCTTGCTTTGATCGAACAAGAGGGCTTTAGCCAGTTTAACCGCGAGTTCGCTAACTCGTTGTGTGTGACCCTCGGTTTCCCTGTCGCGCAGATCGAGGGCGCGTGACCAGCCTTCAAGGGTGTTATCGTAGGCTTTTTCCAGGTTGATCTTGGAGCGTCGCAGGTCTTCGAACAGGGTGGCGTTTTCGATAGCGATGGCTGCCTGCCCGGCCAGTGTCTCAACGAAATTTTCCCAGTCAGCATCCCGTTTGAAGGGGCTGCGCTTATAGATTTCCATCACGCCCTGAACCTGGCCTTTGGCAATCAGGGGCAGACCATAATAGCCAATAAATTTTTCATCTTCGATCATTATGCTAAGCAGAGGGCCGCTGCTTTTGCTTGAAAGGTCAGGAATATAGATAGTCTTGTTTTCAAAGGCTGCCTTTCCGGCATAGCCATTGCCAATGTGTATCTGGGTGTTCTCAATCCAGTCTGTATAAAATCCCTGACTGGCGGCGTATTCGAGTTCGTTTGTGTGGGGGTTTGCCAGCAGGATGCAGACGGCATCCACCTGGAGTTGGCACACGGCTTCGTCTGTAAACATTTTTAATAACACGCGCAGATCGAGGTTCGAGAGGATAGCAACATCGAAATCACGCAACACGTGCAATTGTTGGATGGCTTGCTCAAGATTGGCCTTGGCACGGATACGTTCGGTGATATCCACATCCATGCAGACGAAAAGAGGCTGACCGTCTCCGCTCGGGATGGTGAACAGGGATGAAAGCACAGTGCCCGAACTGCCATCCCGACGCGTGATCTGTTTTTCAACAGGGCCGTATGATTTGCCTGACTCGTTTATAGTGTTCACTATCTTTTGGAACTCAACGGATCCTTCGCCTGGAAGCATAAGTTCATCCACAGTTTTTCCAATCGCCTCAGCACTCGACCAGCCGTAGATTTTCTCTGAAGCAGGGTTCCAGAAAACCACGCGCCCATTCTGGTCGTACCATTGTGCGCTAACCTGGGCTGAATTCTCGAGCGAAGCACGCAAGCGGCTTTCGCTCACCTGCAAGGCTTCTTCGGAACGCTTGCGTTCGACCACTTCCCAGGCCAGGTCAGCCAGCAGCGATATTGCCTGGACATCGTTTTTATCGTAGCTGGTTGGTTTATTTCCTATGCCTAAAATGGCGACGATCTTGTCGTTGCGTATGATAGGCACGACCATCTCCCTCTCTACCGTGGCGTGACCGTCAGGCATACCCTTGCGATGGGGGAGCGCGACATAATCGTTATGGATGACCGGCTTTTTTTCGTGGATTGCATCCACCCATACACCAGCCTGGTCCACATCGTAGTGTTGACCCTTGCCTTCTGCTTTGCACATATTCTCTAAGGTATTGGTAGACCAGGCCTGGAGCACGAGCGTTTTTTCGTCTGCCTCGAGCAGGTGGTAAAACCCGATGGTGCTACCCGTCAGGGCTTCGGCTTCGTCCAAGGTGGCCTGGAACAATTCGTCCAGGGAGTGTGAGAGTGAAAACTCGGTCAGGCGCAAGCGCGCTTGCATGATAGCATCGGCCTGTTTTTGGCGGGTCACATCATGGGTAAAAATAGTGACCCCGGTAATCGCGCCGTCAATTGAGGTGTTTGGGTTGAGATAATTCTCAAAGTGGTGCAGGCCGTCTGCCCACATCATTGAAGTTTCTATCATGACGCGTTCGCCTGCCAGGGCGGTATCATAGTAACCCTGCCATAATTTATTGAAGTCATCCGGATACTCATCGGCCAGCACGCTTTCCCCCAGTGGGATAATCCGCCCGCCAGCAGCCAGCAGGGCATCTTCAAAAGCCTCGTTGCAAATTTGCAGCCGGTAGTGGCCGTCGACGGAGAAGACAATATCCTGGATCGAATCGATCGTCGTGCGCATTTTCGCATCGTACTCGCTCACAATTTGTTCAGCCTTCTTACGGCGGGTGACATCCCGGTTTGAAGTAATGCCACCGATGATCTCTCCCTCTGCATCCTTGAGCCAGGTCACAGACGCCTCGATATCCAAAGTCTGGCCGTCTCGGGTCTGCTGTTGAAGATCGCCTTCCCATTGACCATTTGCCAGCAATTTAGCCTGGGTTTCAGCCTGTGTTTCGTTGATGAACATGGTCTTTAGCAACTCGTCCAGGTGTCGACCGAGAGCATCTTCTTTCTCCCATCCATACACCTGCGATGCCGCTTCATTCCAGAATGTAATCATTAGCTCATGGTCGGTGGCGATAACCGCATCTGAGACCTGTGAAAGCAGGTGTGCCTGGAACTCCAATTGCCTTTCAGCCTGCTTGCGTTCCGTGATGTCGATACTGGAACTTTGCAGCGCGACTCCGTTCCCATTTGAATCTTTGATAACCTGATCGATAACGAAAAATGTTTTCGACCCGGTTGCCAATTCGTAGGTGCGCTCATAAGAGCGGCCGATACCGCTTTCGATTACTTCAAGATTTTCTTTCAGATAAAGATTCGCTTCATCAAGGGGAAATACATCAACCATGGATTTTCCGACAAAATCTTCTGGCTGGCCTCCCATATTGGCGGCAGCCCAGGCGTTGGCTATGATGTACACACCGTCTTTATCCAAAACCAGCACGCTGGTACCTGAATTTTCCACCAGCGTGCGATATTGAAGTTCAGAATCGGCCAGGGCCTTTTCATTTTTTTTCCGCTCGGTAATGTTTTCGGTAACCACCAGGATTTGATCGATCTGGTTCAAACCGTGGCGCAATGGAACGGTTCGGTAGAGTTGGTATTGATCGTTGATGAATAATTCAAAGGAACACTCTTCTCCCTGGAAGGTTCTTTGATAATACGCTCGGACGATTCCAGCCTGCTCCCCGAAAATCAGCTCCAGTGTCAAGCCTCGAAATTGTTCCGGATCCAGATTCTGTTTTGTGAACCCTTGACCGGCAGAGAACCCGACCGTGAAGTCTTTTTCGATAATCGAAACATACGAATTGGGATAATTTTCAGCCATTGTGCGCAGAAGCTTTTCGCTTGCACGCATTCGTTCCATACTGTCTGCGGTCTGTTTGAACAGCAGCGCATAGGGCTGCTCCAGGCCGGTCTGGATGATCGCCCGGTAAATGAGATAGAAGGCAATCAGCCTGAAGATGTGTCCAAACAGGTTTGATAATCCAAATACGCTGACATAGAACGTGAAAGCCAATTCGGCAAAAATATTCAAGACGGTGGCGGCGATCAGGAGATTCCAGATTTTGGCATTGAAAGAATGGCGTTTGCGCCAGATCAGGAAAATGGCGCTTATAAAGACCAACGAAATGATATATTCGCTGATCTTTTTGAAAGCCGTTAATCCGCTCCCCTCGATATAGCAGGTCGGGAAAAACCCGCTAAAAATGGCAGCAAGCAGTCCGCCTGTAACGATGAGATAGATCATACTGACTGTTCGGGCGGAAAACTTACGCCCAATCATGAGCGGCATCAGCAGCCAGGAAATACTCTGTAAATACCGTCCGGCAATCCATAACTGGGTGGGCAGGTTGGCGTCATAGCCTGGGAATACCGTCATTCCCTTGTAGGCCAGCATGTGCACAAGGTCGATTCCGGCTACGAAAAAGGATGCGATCCCCAAGACGAGCAGGTAGTTAGCCTCCATGAAACCACGCGTGTTCCAGACAACAAAGAACATGCCAACTGCAACGGCGATGCTGAAGGTCTCAACCAGGGTATGGAACAAGAGATAGTTATACAGGCTGCACAGCCACAGGCCGCAAAGAATGAATACCCCAAATATAATAGGCTGGTATTTATTGAAACTATTAGCTGCCATTCCAGAATAACTCCTACCTGAATTCCACGTCAAAATAAAATCACCTTCATTTACGTTCAAATGGCGAAGAATTTTGGGGAAACTTCCAATATTATAGCATTTTCGGCACCACCTTGCCATGAGTTTTATAAATATTTTTTGTGAAGCAGTCACTCACCTTCTCGAAGCAGGTTACGACATCCGCACTGTGCAGGAACTCTTGGGGCATAAAGACGTAAAGACCACCATGATTTACACCCATGTTCTCAATCGGGGTCCAAAAGCTGTGCGTAGTCCCTTGGATGGATAATATACTTTAAAAATAGTCGACGCATATTTTGACAGAATTCATCTTGGAGCACGCCAGATGCTTACGAAAGGGAGAAAATCTTTTTTTTGGAGCAAAGGATTCGTTATCTGAGTATTTTTAGCTCAGTGTGCTATCGAAGAAATTTAGTTTTAGCGGCAAGTAGACAGTCTCAATCTGTCCCCTTCAAAGCAGAGCAAATTAGAACAATTTGCTCTGCTTCTTTTTTATCCACCACCTTAGGTTCTTGGATGCTCTCAGGGTTCGACTCCCTATAAGGTAATTTGTGCGCTCAACAAGCGTGCGAAAAAGTTTCTCTCCTCTTAAAACACTACTGACTCGGTAGGTCTTGGTTTTCCAAGTTCCAGCCTGTGATGGGCAAGAGACCCGCTCAATATGAGCAAGTCTCTAATACTCATCACTATATGGCTGCCTCCTTCAGTCTGTTTATGAGTTTAGAGACACTTTATTGAGAAGAGGTGTATTCACACCTCTTCTCTCTCTTTTTTAAAACCAGGCGATCTCGCCTGTTTGTTTAGTTCTTTTCCCCCTATGTTCCATTCCTATGGACTAAGGGGGAAGAGACGGCATCCCCCTTAGTCTCTCTATTACTCGGAGGCTATTCCATGTCAAGCACACAGGTCGCAAACACTATGTCTAAGTTAAATGAAGATCAAAGAATCTCTCTCTTGAGAGCTTCCGCCTCTGCAACGCGCCTCACGGCTTATTATATTGACCGCATTTGTCGTCAAGGAACGAATGACGAATTGCCCGGTCTCGTTGCTAATGAGATTTCAGGATTGCTTAGATCTATCTAACCCGGTTTTAAAAAAAGCAGAGAATGTTGGCTTTCGTCAACATTCTCTACCTTTTACGCTCTTCGATGGTATATCCCATTCAGGCTGCAAGATCGTCATTTCTGACTATGCCATCTCGCTATTAGAACTTCTCTGCCGCCTCAATCACGTCGCTTTTCTTGAGTGCATCGTATTTCTGCATAGTAGCGATACTGTGTCCCATTTGCGCCGCAGTGAGACGATCATTTCCAGTTTTTTTTCGCCATACGCGAACAGCCGTGTGTCGCAAGATATGGGCGGTAAGTTCTACATCGCCAAGATTCGCCCGTTTTTTTGTCGCTTCCAGGACATCTTGGATTGTGCGCTTTTTCAAGGGGAGAAATCCTTTATTTACTCGTGTGAAAAGATACTCATGCTCAACGCCTAGTTCTTTTCTCTTTTCAATCCAATCTAACAAAGGCTGGCGAGCTTTGGATGACACCCCTACCGTACGAGTTTTATACCCCTTGCCTTCACATATCCTGATTTCCCCTTTGCGCTGACTGATGGCAAGAATGTCCGGCATGGTGATATTCATCAACTCTTCGACGCGCACGCCAACATACATCAGCATAAAGACAATCGCTTTGTCTCGAACAAGCCTGTCGCGCCCCTGGTCTGTATCTTTCCAGGGGGCATTGAAGACACGCCCGACCGCATTACGTTCTAAGCGGCGCAAGCCACGCTTTGAAGCTGCATCCTTCTTTGGCAAACGGATGCCAGTTGTCAGGTCACTGGTAACGTTCTTGTTTGTTTGCATCAAGTAAAGGCAGTATGCTCGAATTGCAGCAAAGCGACGCAGGATCGTGCTTGACTTTCTTTTTTGAACAGTCTGAGAGTAAGTGATGTAATCCTGAATGTCGTCTGAGACCAGCGTTTTAGCAGAGAGATCAAGCCTTGTTGTTTCTTTGAACCAATTGGCGAATAATTCCAAGTCGCTAATATATCCCTTGATCGTCTGATCTGCGCCGCGTCGATGCTTGCCCGGTAAGGCGTTTGTGGCTATCCAGGCGGCAAACTCTTTTACTGCTTGGTTCTTAATTTCCATTCTTTCTGTTTCCTTTCGTTATTGTATGCGGTAGATTTTTTGATTTAAACCCCTAAAAAGGGAGCGTTATATGCGGTATTATACCATTCTACCGCATACAATGCAGGTTGTATGCGGTAGAAAAAATGATGAATGAGAACAAAAAAAGACAAGAAGTCTTGAGGCTCCTTGCCTTTTTAGAAAGTTTTGTGCTTGCAATGCCTATTTGGTTTTCAGGAAATCGTCAGGGTCAACGCCACCTGCTTTGAGAATAGCCCGCAACGTTCCTTCAGGCATATCTTTTGGGTGATTAGGAATTGTTGTGAATAAACCCGTTTCTGGGTTATTCCAGATTTCATGACTCCCGGCAGCTTGTCGGTAAAACTCAAACCCCAGCTTCTTGAGTTTCTTGATAATCTTTCGGTAAGAGAAACCTGATAGTCTACCCACGATTATCCTATGACTAGAGGGTAGGTGAA
>Ga0233447_1001500_pt1 | contig 19161 bp, 12 predicted proteins | sample SI_124_October20_3_FD_183014 | JGI IMG/M metagenome (GOLD analysis project Ga0233447, IMG submission 183014) | Seawater microbial communities from Saanich Inlet, British Columbia, Canada - SI_124_October2016_135_MG | ecosystem: Environmental > Aquatic > Marine > Inlet | place: Canada: British...
CGGAATATGCCGACACTGTTGATTATTTGGAAAAGAACCTGAAAAATAAACTCCCGGTATTTAAATACACATCAAACGATGCATCGGTAAAAAACAAACAAATAATAAGTACAAATTTCGATGCCGGGCTTCCAAAAACAAAACAAGAGAACAAATATAAAATATTGCTGGCCACCGATGCCATTTCAGAAGGTTACAACCTGCACCGGGCAGGAATGATAATTAACTACGATATTCCATATAACCCAACTCGTGTTATACAACGTATAGGAAGAATCAACCGTATTAACAAAAAGGTGTTCGATGTGTTATACATTTATAACTATTTCCCCTCATCGGTGGGAGAAAACGAAACCCGGACAAAACAAATTTCGACATTAAAAATTGCCATGATTCAGGCTTTGCTCGGCGACGACACCAAAGCATTGACCAGCGATGAAGAACTCCAATCATTCTTTAAAGAGGTTTACAAAAAAGAGTTTGAAAAAAGTGAAGCCCGTTCGTGGGACACAAAACACAAAGATTATTACCTGAACCTTACCGACACAAATTCAGAATTATTAAAACTTGCCCTCAAAATCCCTAAACGTTCGAGAATTGCCCGACAATCAGACAAACAAACGGGCGTACTGGTTTTTGGCAAAAAGGGGAACGATTTTGTTTTCAGGCTGGCACAATCGGCTGACGAAACCTTACCTTTACCGCCCGAAGAAGCACTACAACTTTTTGAGGCCAATTTAACAGAAAGCCCGTACAAGGTTTCTGATAATTTTGAAACGTTATACGAAAAAGTAAAAGCCGACCTGTTTAAACGAAATACGCAAGTGCCAAACGAAAAGTTAAAACGCGAAGTTCTCGACCGTTTAGAAGTTATTCAGAAAAATAGTGCAGGAAACCTAAAAGATTTTCTGGCAGATTTAGTTGATGTAATTAATTTAGATGCGTTGCCCCGGCATTATCTTAAATTTTTAAACAAAGTAAAACCCAACAAGGCAGAAACCATTCCTGAAAAAATTAGTTCTCATTACATTTCTACAATACTTAAAAGTGCCAGAAGTGTAGATGAAGGAGAAGAGTTATTAATTTTATCGGAAGAATTTATAAACCCAAATACGAGTACAAAATCCGAAGCATGATAGATTTCAACCAACCTTATTCGAGACCATATTTTACAAGTTTTCTTGAAAATTTTTTACCTGAGGATTTTAAAGAGCAGGACGAAAATATTGAAATACCATTTCAAAGTAAGTACTTCGAGAGTGTAACTTTTCTGGGAGAAGCCGACAGCCTCAGTTTGACAATTTACGAAGTACAACACAGCTCGGAAAACGATGCACGCATAGGATTAACACGCGAAATGTTCCGCTTAATGGCTGCCTTTGGCAAACGTAAAGCGTTGGTTGTACTGGCTCCCAAAACAGGAAATAACTATCGCTTCTCGTTGGTTACCATCGACCTGAATATTGACGAAAAAAATCGGATTAAAAAAGATTTCTCCAATCCGAAAAGGTATTCGTTTATATTAGGTGAAAATGCAAAAATACACACTCCGCAACGTTTTTTAATTGCACAAGGCAGGGTAAGCGATTTTATCGACTTACAAAAACGGTTCTCGGTTGAGGTAGTAAACAAAGAGTTTTATAACCAAATTGCAGTTATGTTCTCGCGTTTGGTGGGTGGTAAACGAAAACAAGGTTCGCGCACCAAACAATACGACCATGTTTTATTATTACCCTCAACACCTTACGAAAATAATGAACAAAAATATAAAGAGTTTGCTGTGCGTTTAATTGGGCGTACCGTTTTTTGTTGGTTTCTGAAAAAGAAAAAATCAGCAAACGGTATTCCGTTAATTCCTGAAGATGTATTATCAACGTTTGCAATTTCGTTTAATCCAAATTATTACCACGGCAGGGTTGAACCATTGTTTTTTAATGTACTGAATACTCCGGTTAACGATAGAGGAACTGAATTTAAAGAACAACCTTACAATAAAATCCCATTTTTAAACGGTGGACTGTTTGAGCCACAACCCGATGATTACTACACGGGCAACCGACCAAACTATGCGCTAAAAATACCAGACCAATGGTGGAAAGATTTTATTAATATTCTGGAGACCTACAATTTTACAATTGATGAAAACACAAGTATTGACATAGACTTGTCAGTTGACCCTGAAATGCTGGGACGAATTTTTGAAAACCTTTTGGCTGAAATAAACCCGGAAACAGGTGAGAGTGCGCGTAAATCAACTGGTAGTTATTACACACCACGCCCAATTGTGGAATACATGGTTGACGAAAGCCTGAAACAATACCTTGTTACAAAAACCGGAATTGAAGAAGAAAAACTGGAAACCCTGCTGGATTACAGCCGCGAAGAATCGGGGCTTTTGCCCGGGCAGGAAACAAATATTATTGATGCATTAAACGAAATAAAGGTACTCGACCCGGCTTGTGGTTCGGGAGCATTCCCAATGGGGATATTACAAAAGATGTTGCTCGTTTTACAAAAGGTTGACCACGGAGCGGTAAATTCCATTGAGCAAATTTTAAACGATATTAAAGACCCTGTTTACCGAAAGCTGATTGAAAGTAAATTAAAGGCTGCTCAGGTTTATGACGATGAGGATTTAGACGACTACGCAAGAAAACTAAACATTATCCGCCGTTCTATTTATGGCGTCGATATTCAACCCGTGGCTATCGACATTGCTAAATTGCGGTTTTTTCTTTCCATTATTGTTGATGAGGTGATACAAGACGAACTCCCCAACCGTGGAATTGAACCACTGCCCAACCTCGAATTTAAATTTGTTTGTGCTAACACCCTTATTCCATTGCCACCAGACCGCCAGTTATTTGATAACATTGATTTGATTGAAAAACTGGAAGAATTGCGTGACAATTATTTTATCAGTTTTGGCGAAGATAAAATATCTATTAAAAAAGAATTTAACCGAGTGCAGGCACAAATGTTTAATGACAGCATTAATCTGCTGAACCGTGAACCAGGTTTGCACAACTCCTCCCCTCAAACTCAAACCCAAATTCTGGCAACATGGAATCCTTTTATAAATGAAACCACAACATGGTTTGACCCGAAATGGATGTTTGGGGAAACGAATGGATTTGATTTGGTAATTGGAAATCCGCCGTATATACAGCTTCAGAAACTTAATAAAAATGGAGTTCAGAAAAAATTAAGTGAACTTGGGTATAAAACGTTTATTAGAACGGGAGATATTTATATGTTGTTTTATGAGAGAGGGGTACAACTTTTAAGAAGTAATGGAAATATTATTCTTATTACAAATAGCACCTGGTTACGAACATCATTTGGTCAAAAACTTAAGAACTTTGTTCAAAATTATTCTTCGCTATTGAAGGTAATTGATTTGTCAGACTGCGATCTATTTTCTAATGCAGCCGTTTTAACCACTATTATTCAGGTTCAAAAAGGAAATGATGGATTAAAAAAGTCAAAGGGGATTAGAATTACAAAGAAAAATCAAGAAGCAATATTCGATTTAAACAATTACTTTAAGAAAAACCATATTTCCCTCTCAGATTTTAAGACAGATGAAGCATGGTCAATACTTGACCGAAATCGGTTCGGAATAAAAAAGAAAGTTAACCTGCTGGGCAAAAGATTAACAGAATGGGAATTAGAGATAAATTATGGACTAAAAACGGGTTTGAATAGTGCATTCATTATTGACGAAAGTAAAAAACAAGAATTAATCAAGGAGGACAAAGCCAGTAAGGATATTCTCAAACCATTATTACGGGGAAGAGATATAAAAAGATACTTGGATGAATATTCCGGATTATGGTTACTATTTATACCATGGCATTTCCCTTTGCATAATGATAAGACTATTGTTGGAGCAACATCAAAGGCAGAACCTTTGCTTGAAGAAAACTATCCAGCTATCTATAAACACTTATTAAGATTTAAAACAGATTTGTTAAACAGAAACCAAGCTGAAGTGTCAATCCGATATGAATGGTTCGCATTACAACGGTTCGGTTCGAAATATTGGAAAAAATTTGAAGATCAAAAAATCATTTTCCCCAATATGACGAAGAATATGCCATTCATTTACGATGAGGTAGGCTACTTCACTAACCAAAAATGTTTTTTTATTACTGGAGAAAAACTGAAATATCTGGTTTCCATATTTAATTCAAAGCTATATGAATACTGTTATCGAAGTAATTTCCCAGAGCTTCTCGGAGGTGTAGTTGAGCTAAGCAAAGTGTTTTTTGAGAAAGTACCAATAAAATACCCGACATCAGGACAAGAAGAAATTTTTACTTCTGTCTGTGACAGGTTGCATCAAAATTTGAAGGAAACAAAAGAAGTTTCAATAACAATTTCCAACCAAATCGACCTGATGGTTTACAAGCTTTACGAGTTAAGCTACGAAGAGGCTTTAATTGTTGACCATGAGCTACCCGGTATTATTTCGCGAGAAGATTATGAGAAGGCCGGGGTTGAGGTGTTGGCTGAGTGGGAACTCAAATAAAACTTTGATTATGGAAGAGGTATATTTTCGTGATATAAATTTTAAAGAGGAAGGTGTAATCCAGGATAAAATTATTAAAGGCAATATCCTTTTTAACGATTTCGATTTTTATCAAGCTAACTTTGTAAACTGCGAGTTCAACAACATTACATTTGTTAGTAATACGAAAAGAGCAATAACATACTTTCAATTTACTAAATGCAAAATCAACCGAATAGACATAAACTGTTTTGTTGACCATATTTGTATAAACGATAGCGAAGTTCACGTGTTAAAACAAGAAAACGGGGAAACAAGATTTATCGAAATTTTTTGTGATGAGGCAGAAAAGAATTTTATGAATTATTTGATGCTATTTAATTCAACCAGTCAACAGTTAAGTATTAAAAATTATAGAATAAATACCCTGTATCTAAGAGGATTAAAAGTACTCCAATCTCTAACAATTGATAATGTTATTGTAATTCAGAACTTTTCAATAATCGGATGTTTTATCAAAGATGGTAATATTCTTAATACAATATGTAAGTCTGATTTTTCATTAGCAAATTTTGAACTTGACACAGAATTATATTTAGGTTATTTGGACTGTAATAGAGTTCGTTTTAACAATAAATTAAGAAACTTGAATTTAATTTTAAGTAATATAAAATGCAAATATATCCGGTTCCAAAACTTCGACGTCATTAACTCCACATTTAAATTAGACAAAATATCCGTTTCCGAGGAACTTCTAATGTTGGAATCTGATTTCGGCAATAGTTACTTTGTCGATTGTAATTTCACAAAATGCAGAATTTCAATCAGTTTCCCGATTTTAACTTCAATAAAATCTTTGAATCTTAATTTTTCAAATAATGTAAACTATTACAATCAGTTTGGTGATGCGACAAAAGAAAAAGAGATAACAGAAATAGCAGAATTTTATAGACAATTAAAATTTAACGCAATATCTCAAGATAACCATTATACCGCGTTGGAATACTACTCTAAAGAGATGAATTGTTACTTCACTTCGCTTAAAAATCTAAATGATTTTTCGTACAAATTAGGAGGTAAAAACAAATTCATAAATCTGCTTTTAAAATGGACTTTTGAATGGATATACGACTTTTATGACCTTGTAATTCATTCAATTTTCAAGAGTAAAAATCCTTTTGAGGGATTTAGAGTTTGGGTTTTTAAATACACCAATAATTTCGGACTTGATTGGGTTCGACCTGCAATCATTTACGTTATTGTAAGTTATTTGTTATTCGTTATTGCCAATGATGATTACTCATTTACATTATCACTAAAATTCAGCGCATTAATAGAACCTAACTTTCCACAGTTTTTGAATCCAATAAACAAATTCTCTTTTTCTGAAATTACCAATCAAAAAACCTTTAAAACTTCTTTAGTAGAACTTATTGCAATTATAACACAAGGATTTTTAATTTATCAGATAATAAGGGGATTTAGGAAATATGTATTGAAATAAGTTAACCGATGAATGAAAAAGGATTACCCGTTAAATTAATCTATAAAATAATAGATTCTGAGCTACCCGATATAATTTCACTAAAAATTACAAAAGGGCTGGAATTGAGGAGTTGGCAGAGTGGGTGGTTTGATCGATGGAACTGAGCCTGAAATTTCAAGAGAAATTGAATTAACAAATTGAAAAACCTGGAAATTATTTACCGGACGAGGTTAAGACTCGGTGAAGTGGAAAATTTAAGATAGTTTTGTTAATAAGCAATATAAAATGTTAAAAAATTTGCGTTTTACACACATATACCGTTATTTTGTTGCCAACAATACCTGCCACGCCTCTCCATGTGAAGCGCACCCGGGCGGGTTTTCTGTTTTTATACTCATATGAAATACTCTAAACCACCATTATTATTTGAAAAACAAGTTCAACTATTAGAAAATCGTGGGCTTGTTATAACCAATCACAAAAGGGCTATCCATTACCTTCGCAATATAAGTTATTACCGTCTGAGAGCCTATATGATGCCCTTTCAAAACCCTAAGGACGAAGAGCATCTATTTAGAAAATGTGTTTCTTTTGACGATATTCTCAACCTTTATATTTTCGACAGAGAATTAAGACTTCTCCTTTTCGATGCTATTGAACGCATTGAAATTGCCATACGGACTCAAATTATTTACCAATTCTCAGTCGAATATGGTTTTGACTTCTATCATAAGGAAGAACTTTACCGAGATGTAAATATTTTTGACCAAACAATGAAAAGTTTAAATTCTGAAATTGACAGATCGCACGAAATATTCTTGACTCACTTTAAAACAAAATATTCTGAGGAACCAAATCCTCCTTCCATTATGGCATTAGAAGTATCTTCATTTGGCACACTTTCCAAATTATTCCGTAATCTAAAAATGAGCAAAGCCAAAAAATTAGTTAGCAGACAATTTGGCCTACATCCTTATGTATTAGAAAGTTGGATACAAAGTACAACTTACGTTAGAAATATTGTTGCGCATCATGGTCGATTATGGAATCGTAAATTAACAACTCGCCCAACTTTACTTGAATATGTACCAAAAGAATTGGTTTGGATTTCATCGAATGATATTGCATCTAATAAAATATATGCATTTCTGGCTTGCATAATGTACTTAAAACGTGTTATTAATCCGGGTACAATCTTTCATACCCGTTTAAAAGATTTGATAAAAAAATACTCTATTATTGATATAAACAAAATGGGTTTCCCCGAAAATTGGGAAAAAGAAGATTTGTGGAATTAGAAACCAGATCTTTTACCTAACTTTAAAAATCAATTTATCTCACAAATGAAAAAGAATGTTAATGACCCGTACATTGCATGGCAAAAGTTCATTGTGAAACATAGCCAGTCAGTAATACTAAAAAAACTGGAACAACTTATTCAGGATGACGGAGGTTTATTTAAAAATGACCCAGCCATTCAAGAATTTCGCAATCTTTCTCTATTATTTCGGATTGACCTTTTAATTGAATGGGGAAGGTATGCAGAAGCACTTGCCTGGCTTTGCTTGGAAACAGAACTAAATCCCACAAATGTAGAAGCTCTTGCTATGAAAGAGCAATTAAAAAAACAATTGCAATTCATAACAGAAGAAAATTATGTGTCGATACAGAACACTTCAAATAATCCAGTGTTTAATTGGAGTCCTGTTGCCGGTATGAGAAGAATAAAGGCAATAATTGAACGAGATGTCTTACTACCACTTAAAGAGCGAGAATTATACAAGAATTTCAATGTTTCTATTCCTCAAGGATTACTATTATATGGCCCTCCCGGTTGTGGAAAAACTTTTATTGTAAAAAGAATAGCTGGGCTACTTGGTTTTAAATATTTTGAAGTATCTCCTTCAACCATTGCAAGCACTTATGTACATGGAACACAAGAAAAAATAAAGAGTCTATTCGATGAAGCAGCAAAAAACAAGCCTGTTTTATTGTTTATAGATGAATTGGAGGCCTTTGTACCCAACCGAAGTAGAACAGATGTAAGTTTCCATTACCAGGCGGAAGTAAATGAGTTTTTAGTACAGCTAAACAACGCCCACAAGAACGGTATCTTTGTTGTAGGTGCTACCAATCACATAAACATGATTGATGAAGCAATAAAACGTCCAGGAAGGTTTGATAAAAAGATATTTGTAGGTCCACCAGACATTGAGGCAAGGATTGAAGCATTTAAAACTTATTTAAAACACAAACCACAAAACATTTCCAAATGGTTGTACATAGCTGAGGAAACGGAAAACTATACTTTTGCTGAAATTCAGTTTGTAGTTGAAGAAACTGCCCGAATAGTGGTTTCAAAAAAGAAAACTATGATTGACCTGAATGAATTAATGAAGGTAATTCTTGATAATCCTCCCGAATTGTCGGAAAAGAAACTCCTGTCTTTCGCACTTTGCTGATAAAAGCTCTATATCCCTTTGTTTATAGGGTGGCATTTTGAGATTTGGGTGTCTCGATTATGTTGTGTTGAGCTCTTTTATGTCACAATCGATTATAAAAAAATTGCTACTCTTTTTTAACATTCATACTGTGAAGCAATTACAGATTGTGGAAATTTAAAGTATTTACTTTGGTATTAACAAAATAATTGAAAAACGATCGTTTTTATAATATTCAGTCAATTTTAATAATTATCCATTTGTTACAAGGCTCGTAATCAGCGCCTTACAATGCGCTATATATCTAAGGTGTCCCAAAAATTAAAACAAGAAAAGGATAAAACGCCTCGGAATGCACCAGCTATTAATAGAGGATATGGAATCGGAAATGGCTGCTAATTTTAGTAAAGGGAAAAAATGGAAGGAACTTGGCCAACTAATGAAATCGAAGGGGTTTTAAAAAATTTGCAAAATATAAAACGGCTGTCTTAATAAGTCATGCAGAGTGTGGTTTTAATTTACTGCTTTTAAAAACAGATTTTCAACTACACTCAACATGACAATATAAATTAAAGTTTTCCTGGATGGGTCAGTTATGAAAGCCCCATGCTAATTAAGAAAGTAGCGGCAAATGCGATAATTGCATACAATTCGGGGAAAACGGCCAATACCATTGTTTTACCAAAAATATCATGTCCCGAACCAATTCCTGCAATTCCGTTTGATGTAACTCCACCCTGGTTTAAAGCTGAGAAAAATCCAACAAAACCGAGTGTTAAACCGGCCGCCAGAATTGCCATTCCGTTTAGTAAAGACATATCCGGGGTAATAATTCCCTGGTTGTTAATAATAAAGAAACCGGCAAATCCGTACAATCCCTGTGTTCCGGGCAATGCACTTAAAAGCAGGTAACTACCGAAAGCATCAGGTTTTTTCTTTAACGCGCCAACTGTTGCGTTACCACCTTTCGAAACGCCAATTGCGCTTCCAACACCCGAAAAAATAAGCATAATCGCTAATCCTACGTAAGCTAAAATTATTGCAGCTGTCATAATTAAATCTCCTTTTTTAAATTTTAGTAATTATTATTTGTTTTAATTTCTCTCAATTATATTTGTTTTGAAAATGGTTTATACCCTTCTCCGCCACCTTTAAACCCGGCATTCTTGTAAAACTCTACAAACGTTAAACGCATTGGATGTACAAACGATCCGAGCGATGAAATAAGAATATTTAAAGTATGCCCGAGCAACAGAAAAATAACAAAGAAAACAGGACCAAGTATTTTCGATGCACCAAGGATTTGCATGGCAATATCGTTAATTACAAAACCGAGAATTGCGCTGGAAAGTCCAAGGGCAAATAAGCGGATGTAAGATAAAAGATCGCCAAAAATACCGGTTACAGTTGAGTAAATATCCCAGACTCCTTTTCCAACCCTCGCAAAAACATTTATTTCCGGGTCGCTAAAAAATAGAATAAAGAAGCCACCGGTTGAAAGAATGATATATAAAATGGTTTTGCTTTGTGGGATAACTTCTGTCATTGTTAGAATAGCGTAAATAGCACCGCCCAGAATAACAACCAGCCAGCCAATTGTAGCTAATGAATAGCTAAATCCATATTGTTTTATCTGGTTGGCTGTTTTTATAAACAATCCATAAATTATCTGCAAGCCACCAAGTAACAGTGCCAGGTTAAACATTTTATCAGGGTTCAGAAAAAGCGATTTGTAATCTGCAATTAGTGGAATATTGGCATCAATTAAATTAACGCCAAACAGGGTCCCTGAAATTGATCCAAAAATTATGGTTGCCAATCCTAAAAACTGGATTAACGAAAGCAGTGGTTTAATTTCTTTGCTTGCTTTTAACTTATAAAGTCCGGCTCCAACTACAAATAATAAACCGTAGCCTGCATCGCCCAAACAGAAGCCAAAAAACATCATAAAAAATGGTGCAAAAAACACGGTTAAATCAAGCTCCGCATAATCGGGCAGCGAGAACATCGATCCCACTGGTTCGAATAATTTGCTAAAACGGTTATTTTTTAACAGAATAGGAACCCGGTCTTTTAATGTTGCTTTATCGGTTATAAAAAGTACGTTTTCTTTTTGAAGGAAATCGTCGATTGGAGCTTTTTGAGTATCCGGAACCCAACCTTCTAGAACCATCAGTTTTTCATCGGCTTCAACCTTGGTATTAAAAATTACATTTTGAAAGTTCAGCGAATTATTGGTATCGTTTTTACATTGTTCCAACAAAGTAATTGAACTTCCGGCATGTTCATCGAAACTGTCATTGATTTGCTCAATGCTATTTTCTATTTGCTCAATTTTCTTTTTTATTTCCGAAGAAGGTGTTCCGGGTAATTTAACTTCTTCAGCTTCAAATGTTATTTCATCTTTTCCTTTTTGGACAAAAAGAAAATGAACCAGGTTTCCGTGTTCAGAAATAATTTCTGCCGGAATTCCAGCATCGATTAATTCGAGATATTTCTTTTTTGATGTATTAAAAAACCTAATGTGAATATCTTTGTCTTTCAGTTTTTGTAATATCTCAGGCGAAAAATCACCCCACGCCGTGGCTTTTTGATACTTTTTATTTGTTTCTTCCAGTTCCTGTTCAAGTGCTTCCAGTTTGTTTTGATTTGCAATAATTTCGTGCATTATTTCTACACCGTCGGCATCAGTAGTTTTTTGGGTTTTTTTGTTCTCCCTTTTTTCTAAAAACTGGATGGTTTTTTCAAACTGGTTTATTTGAACGTATCTTTGTTTGATATCGTCTGAAACAGTTTTGTTTTTTTCAACCACGTGCAATACTCCGAGTTGCTGAAGTGATTCGAGGAAATTTTTATACTCCTTATAAAAAATCAGGAATGTATATTTGTGCATCTTAACTATCATGTTGTCTCCTCCACTTTTTGCTGCTGACGTTTTTTTACAATTTTCTGGGCCGACTTCGACAGGTTTTCCTCATCTTCTAAAAAACGTTTTATTTTTAAGATGGCATCCTGATAACCCGGTATTTGTACCTTTTCGTACAGGTTTACTTTTTGTGTTGTTTTCCGGCGGGCATGGTCAAGAAGTACCATTTTTCGCATAAAAAATTCCTTCTCGGTAACTATTCCGGCCAGTTCTTTTACCATCGAAATTCCTTTCGGAAACCATTTTGGCTGGTCGAATAAACTAAATTCTTCTTCTTTAAAAATTACCTGTTCCAGTACGGGGATCTTTACACCTGCAATTTTTTTAGTCGCTATTTGAACATCGCTAATGGCAATTAAATTTGGTATAAATTCATTCCACATTCCTGCGTTATCGGCATGTGATTCTATTTCAATATTTAATTTTCTCTCCAGTTCAACGGTTTTATCCTTTGCTTTTTTTACTTCCAGACGAAGTGCGGCTTCCTTGTTTTTAATGGTTGGAAGAGCTTTCGTCCGCATATTTAATTGCTTGTTAAGACTTTGTAAAGCTGTTTTATTGTATTGAAATTTTATAGCCACTTTTTAGTTTTTTAATTCATAATAAACTACACCGGAAAAATAGACAAGAACTTTTATCTTTCGATTAAATCTATTATTCACTTTTGCGTTTACCGTATTTTTCAATCAGTTCTGATTTTATGCCCGTTTCTGCATCCGAGAAATATTTGTTGAATAAAGTCCAACCCGTGTCAATCATTGTATCGATTTCAATATTAATATCAATGGCCAGAAGTTTTTCGGAATATTCTTTGGCAAATTCAATCGTTCTTTTATCGTAATCGGTCAGATCGAAACCATTTTCAATTTTGGTTTTTGCGTTGGCCGCATCAGCATAAAGCCTAATTGCTGTATTCATAACCTGCGGGTGATCTTCCCTGGTTTTCTTTCCGATAACCAATTGTTTTAACCTCGACAAACTTCTAAATGGGTCAATTACTACTTTCCCAATGTCGGTATCTTTTCTCAGGAATAACTGGCCTTCGGTAATATAACCTGTATTATCGGGAATGGCGTGAGTAATATCTCCACCCGAAAGTGTTGTAACCGCAATTATTGTGATCGATCCGCCATCGGGAAACTGCACCGCTTTTTCGTATAATTTTGCTAAATCGCTGTAAAGCGAGCCTGGCATACTGTCTTTCGATGGAATTTGATCCATCCGGTTTGAAACAATACTCAATGCATCAGCAAAGAGAGTCATGTCGGTTAAAAGAACAAGCACATTTTGATTTTTTTCGGCAAAGTACTCAGCGGCTGTCAAAGCCATATCCGGAACGAGCAAACGTTCAACCGGTGGATCTTCGGTAGTATTAACAAAACTTATAATCCTGTCGATTGCCCCGGCATTTTCAAACGTATTTTTGAAGAAAAGGTAATCATCGTTTGTGATTCCCATTCCGCCCAAAATAATTTTATCGGCTTTTGCACGCAAGGCAACCATTGCCATAACCTCGTTAAAAGGTTGGTCAGGATCAGCAAAAAATGGTATTTTCTGACCGGTTACCAGCGTGTTGTTCAGGTCAATTCCGGCAATTCCTGTTGCAATTAATTCCGATGGTTGTTTACGCCGTACCGGGTTTACCGATGGGCCGCCAATCTCAACCAGATCGCCATCAATTTCGGGGCCGCCATCAATCGGTTGTCCATAGGCATTAAAAAACCTCCCGCTTAATTCTTCGCTAACTGCCAGGCGTGGTGCATGCCCCAGAAAAACAACTTCTGCATTTGTGGGAATCCCTTCAGTTCCGGAGAAAATCTGGAGTGTAACTAAATCACCCTGGATTTTTACTACCTGGGCCAGCCGGTTGTCAACTGTTGCCATTTCTTCGTTTCCAACTCCGGTTGCACGAAGCGAGCAAGTTGCTTTTGTAATTTGATCTATTTTGGTATGTATCTTCTGAAATGCTGTCGTTTCCATTATTATTCTTCTTTAGTAATTTTTGGTTCTTAGTTTTCTAAAACCGCTCTTTCTTTTATTACTTCTTGTAATTCATCTTCAAATTTTTTGAATTTATCGGAATGAAATTCAGAGTAATTCATTTGTTTGAAAACGTTTATTATTTTTTTGTAATAAGGGTTTACTTCTTCAAAAGAATCGAATTTGAATTCTGTTTTGTAAACGTCTAAAACTTTGTTCATCATATATCGCTGCCTTTTAATAGGAGTGGAAGCATCTACTTTATCAAAAGCATCTTGCTGAAGAATAACAAAATCGATAACTTCCGATTTCCAAAGAATCTGGTGATAATCGATTGGTACACCATCATCGCCAAGAATATTTATTTGCTCGTAAGCTTCCCTGCCACGAATAAGGACATTTTTCGCTAACAAAATATTGTCAACCCAATCGGCAGAAACATTTTTTTTCATAAACTCGATAAACTCAGGGTATTCAATATATTTTGAGTAACTGTCAACTGCTTCAATTGCGGGGTATCTTTTACTGTCGGCACGATTTTGAGAGAGTGCATAAAAACAACGTGCTGCTTTTTTTGTTGCCTCAGTTACCGGTTCTTTTAAATTTCCCCCGGCTGGCGAAACAGTTCCAATAAAAGTAACTGATCCTGTTTCATCGTTACTCAAATGAACATAACCGGCACGTGCGTAAAAATTAGAAATAATTGCCGGTAGGTCCATTGGGAATGCATCCGGCCCCGGAAGTTCTTCCATACGATTCGACATTTCGCGTAATGCCTGTGCCCAGCGCGAAGTAGAATCGGCTAAAAGCAGTACTTTTAATCCCATCGAACGATAATATTCTGCAATTGTCATGGCTGTGTAAACCGATGCCTCGCGCGCTGCAACCGGCATGTTTGATGTGTTGGCAATAATTGTTGTACGTTCCATTAATTTCCTTCCTGTTCGCGGATCATCAAGTTCAGGGAACTCAGCAAAAATTTCAACAACTTCGTTTGCACGTTCACCGCAAGCTGCAACAATAATCATATCAGCTTCGGCTTGTTTCGAAAGGGCGTGCTGCAAAACGGTTTTTCCGGTTCCAAAAGGTCCCGGGATAAAACCTGTACCACCCTCAACAATTGGATTCAGGCTGTCGATAACCCTGATTCCGGTTTCCATAAAATCGAAGGGCCGGGGTTTTTCTTTGTAGGCTTTAATTGGGATTTTTACGGGCCATTTCTGGACCATACTCACATTGATTTCATTACCTTCTTCATCGGCAATGACAGCAATTGTGTCGTTTATTTTGTATTCACCATCTGTACTTACTTCTTTAACAGTAAATGTTCCGGTGAAACTAAAAGGAACCATTATTTTATGCGGCATCCAGTTTTCTTTAACTTCTCCCAGCCAAGAACCCGGGACAACTTCGTCTCCAGGTTTTGCAAGAGGTTTGAATTCCCAAAGTTTGTCGTTTTCTAGTGCCGGGGTATAATCTCCTTTTTGCAGGAAAGTACCACCCATTTTGTCTAAATCGTGTTGAAGGCCATCGAAGTTTTTCGATAGGATTCCAGGTCCTAAAGTGGCTTCCAACATGTGTCCGGTAAATTCTACTTCGGTGCCAATTTTTAAACCCCGTGTACTTTCAAATACCTGGATGTAAGCATTGTTTTCACCAATCCGGATTATTTCGGCCATTAGTTTTACATCACTCATGATTATGTAACAAATCTCGTTTTGCATAACCGGTCCGTCAACAGCAACTGTTACAAGATTCGAAATTATCCCAACAACTTTACCCTTTGTGCTCATACAATTTTATTTTACGGTGCTAAATTCCTCGGGGAATGTGTAGCTAAGTTTTAGTTCTTCAATTAATTTGTTTAAGAGTGCTTTTCCTGTTTCAGCATCCAGTTTCAACCACCGCTCGATAATTCCAAGTTTTATAACATAACTTAGTACTTTTTCGACAGTGAAATAGTGAAAAAAAGTTTGCTCATCGAGGTAATCCCACAATATTTTATCTATAGCTTTTTCTTTCTCTTCGGGGCTGAAATCCGATTCTGCAATTCGGAAAACCTGGTCAGCGAATGGAAGTTCTTCCTCGAAAAATTCGTGTTTTAAACGCTTATTGATAAGTAACGAATAAATAGAATTATTTTTACCTGCCTGAATTAAATGTTTTTCGGGCGAATAATTGAATTGCTTACAATTGAATGCCGTTAAAATATTTTTGATGCCCAGTTCAAACTCGAACCACTCTCTTAGAAAGTTATTTTTAGTTGTTACAACATATTTATAATAAAGATCTTGTAGCTTATTTTCAATCTCAAGGTTTAATTCGCGGGTTTCCAGGTTTTTTGCCCAATTTAAAAAAGGCACCATGTAATCGGGTATTTCATTTGGTATCAAAATCTGGTTTTCCAGAAATTCCTTTTGGTAGTTACCCGATAAATTAAAAGGTTCGTCTTCTTCAAAAAATAGGTTTAGCAAATTTTCATTATCGTGTGGCAGATAAAGTAATTTTACCAACTCTAAATCAGTTTTGCTTAGTTGGGTTTTTAGCTCATTTCTAAATTCTAAACTACTATATCCTTGCTTGCTTTCGTTAAAAAACAAATCGGGAAGACCAGCGACTAAACAGTAATAGTTTTTTTTCGACATACCCGAATCTTAATGTGTTTTACAATAACTAAATACCCCTTTCAAAATCAGGTTTATAAAAAGTTATTTTTGTTTTGATTTTATCACTTCTGTTCTAAGATGTGATTATTTGTAATTTAATTTTTTTAAAAATTTTACTCCCAGGTTTGTTAGCTTGGGTCGAAAAGGAGTTTTTTAGTCCGCTCTTTAATATATCCTTTAAAGTAGTTTTCAAAATCTTTGTCTGAAAAGCTAATAATATAACTGCCATCTTTTGGTCCGATTTTGAAACCATTCGCAGTTTTTGTATCAAACTGAATATCAATACCCTGATTTAATGCGTTTATTGCTTTGGAGTCAAAAAATCCGGTAAATTCTTTTTTATCTTTTTCAGGAAGCAGGATAGTTAAATTTAGCTCTTCTGGTTTTTGTGGGTTCCAATTTTGAATTACCGTTTGAATTATGTTTTTCACAAATTCAGTATCGCCAAATGCTTCTTTTACCGGAGGTTCAACCTGAGCAATCGTTACAAGGGTTGCTATCTGTTGTTTAAATTTGCTCATAAATTGGCGGGCAGCAAGTTGAATTTCAGAGTCGGTATTCTTTTTATATTCGACTGCATTGATTTTTGCCTGGTCAAGAATTTCAAATTCCTGCTTTTTTGCCGATTTAATTATTTCGCCGGCTTCTTTTTTTGCATCAGCAATAATCTGGTCTGCCTGAACCTGTGCTTTTACAACTCCTTCGTTATATATTTTTTCGGTTAATTCAAGAATTTTATTTGTCATAGTATTGCAATTAGTTTTTAAATTTTAGCTTGCCAATTTTAATTTATTTAAATATCCGACGGGAAGTGTTTTTTTGAGTAGCAGACAGTAAATACGGGCATTTTGCACCCATGTACAATTTCAGAAACAAATTTATGAATGTTGGTTCCTGCAAAAACTGATTCCTGGTGGGTACGGATAATAACCAATTCTGGTTTTTCTTCTTCGATGTACTCTAAAATAACTTTATGTTTTTCCTGTTTATGAGCTTTTAAGATTTTTACGTCACATTCAACACCACGTTCTGTTAGCATCCGTGTAATTTTTTCGGCTTGTTTAAACGCCAGGCTTTTGGTTTCGTCGATATTAATATTAAGCGCCGATACGATTTGTATTTTAGCATTAAATTTTTTTGCAAAAAGGGTCGCCCATAAAAGCCGTTTTTTAGTTGTTTGCGAAACGTCAATCGGGATAATTATTTTTTTGATGTTATTGACCGGGTAATCTTTATTTACAGTAAGTACAGGGCAATGTGACTGGCTTACAAATTTATCGATTTCGGCCATGCCCAATGCTCCCTCTGTGCTACTTTTACTTTGGTCGATTATTATAAATTCGTAACCTCCTTTTTTTGATTGATTAATTAAGGTTGGGACAATTTCACCCGATTTTACCCTTAAAATAATATTTTTGGGAATTTCTTTCTGAATAACTTTTTTTACATGTTTTCTTAATTCAACAAGTGCGTCATTTTTTAAATGTATGGTTTTTTTTGCATGGAATAATTTGAATATTAATGACAAATTTTTAATGACATTTAAAACAAAAATTCGGACTCCGAGTGCTTTTTGAAAATACAATGCCTGATTTAATATTAATTCCCCTTCGTCGGTTGGTGGAATTAATGCCAGAATACTATGCGACTTGTTTTTCATATCTCAAAAGTTTGATGCATTAATTTAAACTTTAATATGCAGTGAAACTATGCGGATAAAGAATAAATTTTCGAAGGCAATATACAAAAATTGAATGTTGCTATTGAGAAAGATTTTGTACAACATATAAAAAGTGATCTAAAATGAAATTAACATTAAGTGACTAATAAAAAGGTGTGATTAATTAGAAATCTTATAATAATGAAAAAAACACAAATCTTATATTAGAATTACCTTTTCTATTATTTATTTTGCACTACTTAAGTTCTAAGTAGTACTTAATCAGATAATTAATTCTATGAATGAATTATGATGCTTGTTTTGAAAAGCACAATTTTTGTAAGATTTTTCTGGTTTCAGACTTATCTGGTTGAGTAAGTTCTACTTTTAATATTGACATAGATTTGTAAATCTTTCAATACTAACCATTAATTAATTTGTTGATTAATGATAACTTTTTTCTATTGATTTAATGGTTTTTCCGGACATTCTAAGACTTAATTGAAGCACAATTATTTCGATTATCAGCGTGGTAGTTATTTTAATTCCAGATTAACCTGTTATTTATGATGTATTCAAACATTTCGTCGTACAGAATTAATTGGATATCTAAAATATCGTCATAATTAACAATGGGCTCTGGTTTGTCTTCGGATACTGAACCGTGGCTGCATTCAAAGGTAAATGGCATAGTTCCTGATATGTGGTGCAAAGCGCCAATTAGGTTAAAAGTGGTTTTTGGTGGAAATTTTTCATCGTCGGCTTTTGGTGTCCAAAACCAATCATCGGGCCAAAAAGCAAGTTCAGCATCTTTGTATCGTTGATTTAAACTTAATGCTAATTCATGCACCCGGGTTTTCATAAACATGGCGGTGTATGCAGGTTGTAAAATTACCGGTCTGTTTTCGTGTGAGTGTAGCGAAACGGTAATGTCAGGAGCTTCAGTGCGGGCGATTTCTAAAATCGCAGCCGTTTCTTTTGCCATAGGTTTGAAGTATTCATCCTGCATTGGGTTAATTCCGTCGTCGTTAAAATAAGCACCCAAAATTCCAACATCACCTTTCATTGGATGAACAGATTTTGCTCCCGGCCATCCCCACAATGTTCCATCTTTTTTTGTTCCTTGTCCGTATTTAGTCATAATCTTTGTAGGGATTCCAACAAAACTATCGTAAGGGCATCTTTTTCTTCCATCGGGATTTCCACAAGGAATAATAATAGTTCGGCATTTTTCGATTTTATTTTTGAGAGCAGACCAATCTTTTCCACGGTAATCTTTTCCTGTTTCGGCAACATGGATCAGGTTTACCAAACCAACAATATTTTCTACTTCCTGCCCGTGGACAGGGCCCACAAAAAAAACAACTGGTTTGGTACTACTGTCTTTTTTTGCATAAAATCCCGGATTACGTGCCGCAACTGCGGAGTTGTAATTTGCCTGAGTTTTAAAATCTTCTTTTTCGCCATAATAAACCGCGTAAACAGGTAA
>Ga0233447_1001517_pt1 | contig 19021 bp, 15 predicted proteins | sample SI_124_October20_3_FD_183014 | JGI IMG/M metagenome (GOLD analysis project Ga0233447, IMG submission 183014) | Seawater microbial communities from Saanich Inlet, British Columbia, Canada - SI_124_October2016_135_MG | ecosystem: Environmental > Aquatic > Marine > Inlet | place: Canada: British...
ATGGGCCATGGGGGCGCCCCGACATGGCACTCTTCCTTTTTACAAAAGCTATTCTTGAAAACAAACCCATTCAGGTTTTTAACCATGGAAATATGGTCCGCGATTTTACTTATATCAATGACATTATTGAAGGAGTAATCCGTGTTATCGACAACCCGCCAGTACGGGGTCAGTTTAATGCTGGACTCACAGAGAATCCCGAAGTTTCGGACGCCGTCGCTGCCCCAGCCCCACAATCATCGGCCGCTGCCACCCAGAACGTAGCTAAAGGGCAAAAGATCGAAGCCCAAAGCTCTCAGCTCACAGCTCACAGCTCTTCACTCACAGCTCCCTACAAAATATACAATATTGGCAATTCCTCTCCGGTAAAACTTATGGATTACATTAAAGCCATCGAAAAACATTTGGGTAAAAAAGCTAAAAAAGAATTCCTGCCCATGCAACCTGGCGATGTCCCAAGAACAGAAGCTGATGTAACAAACCTTATAAAAGATTTAGGTTATAAGCCAGACACAACTGTAGAGAAAGGAATTAAAGAGTTTGTTAATTGGTATAAAATTTATATTGCTAAAAAAATCAACATATCAGACAGAAATTAGGAGAACAACTTTCATCCATATTGAAACGTACCTTTCATAGTCGGCGAATTGAAATAACAGATACTTTAATTGCACAACAATCGGGAAGGAATCTGTTAACCTTCGCCTTTATTTGGTATAAAACCACATTTCTATTAATATTATTTATGATTTTGTCAATTATTAAATGACCAGCCTCAAACAAAAAACAGCAACCGGTTTAAAATGGAGTGCTTTTGAGCGGTTTTCAAAACAGGGAGTAGGTTTTATAATTAGTATTATTATTGCCCGCATTTTATCACCTTCCGATTATGGGATAATCGGTATGATTTCTATTTTTACCGGAGTATCAACAATATTTATTGGTGCAGGTTTTGGTACGGCCTTAATTCGCAAACAAGATCGAACAGACATTGATCTTTCAACCGTTTTTTATTACAACATTGTAGTTAGCTTGTTTTTTTATTTGATTTTATTTATTTCAGCCCCATACATTGCACGTTTTTATGATACGCCCATTCTTACACCAATAACACGGGTTGTTAGTATCAATATGGTAATTGGGGCTTTTGGTTCAATTCAAGTTACAAAGCTCAACATAGCAATCGATTTTAAAACACAATCAAAAATATCAATCATTGCATTAGTTATTACCGGAACCATTGGAATAGTAATGGCCTATTCAGGCTTTGGGGTATGGGCTTTGGTATTTCAGCAACTGGCTTCTACAATTGTATCAACTGGCTTGTTATGGTATTTTATTGGTTGGAAACCCGTATGGGTATTTTCCATAAATTCATTTAAAGATCTTTTTGGCTTCGGTTCAAAATTAATGCTCTCCGGCTTGCTGGATACTATTTACAAAAATATTTACCAGGTGGTCATCGGGAAAATGTTTACATCAGCCGATTTGGGATTTTTTACGCGGGCAAAAGGACTTGCACAACTACCTTCATCAAACGTTACCAATATAATACAGCGGGTTACTTTCCCGGTTTTAAGCGAAATGCAAAACGACACCAAAAGGCTGGGAAACAACTACCGTAAACTACTAAAAATGTCAGCGTTTGTGATTTTCCCGATGATGATGCTTTTGTGTGCGCTTGGCGAACCCCTAATTAAAATATTATTAACCGACAAATGGCTTCCTGCGGTACCATTTATGCAGGTATTATGTTTTAGTCACATGTTATATCCAATCCACTCGTTAAACTTAAATCTACTACAGGTAAAAGGGCGGTCTGACCTTTTTTTAAGGTTAGAAATTATAAAAAAAGTGTTGATAACCATTGTACTTTTTGTAAGCGCACCATTTGGTGTTTTGGTTATGTGTTACGGAACAATATTAACATCAATATTTTCATTGATTATCAACACTTATTACACCGGAAAAATTATACAAATAGGTTTTTTCAGCCAGGTAAAAGATATGTTACCTGTTATGATTTTATCTTTTGCAACCGGTTTTGTGGCTTACTTACCTGCATTTTTCGTAAAACAAAGCTATTTTCAACTTATCTCAGGGGGAATATTGGGAGGGCTATTTTTCATCGGTGCCTCTTATTTATTTAATTTCAGCGAATTTATTGAGGTAAAAAATTTTATATTCAAAAAAAACAAATAATCTAAGAGACTGTAAATAAATGGATGAAATAAAAAAACCAATTTATGTAACCCAACCCGATCTTCCCGATTTACAGGAATTTATACCCTATCTCGAAAAAATATGGAAAAATAAAATACTGACGAACAATGGACCATTTCACCAACAATTAGAAAAAGAAATGGCAGGTTTTTTAGATGTTCCTTATATCTCACTATTTGCCAATGGTACACTTGCTTTGGTTACCGCCTTGCAGGTTTTAGGTATCACCGGTGAAGTGATAACAACCCCATACAGTTTTGTTGCAACATCGCATAGTTTATTATGGAATAATATTAAACCGGTTTTTGTTGACATAGAACCTGAATTCTGCAACCTCGATTCAAAAAAGATTGAAGCCGCAATTACATCCAAAACCACGGCTATTTTACCTGTCCATGTTTACGGGAATCCTTGCAAAGTGGAACACATAAATAAGATTGCCAAAAATTACGGACTAAAAGTAATTTACGATGCCGCCCATGCTTTTGGGGTAAAATACAAAGGGCAAAGCATTTGTAAATTCGGTGATCTTTCTGTGTTAAGTTTCCATGCTACAAAAGTGTTTAACACAATGGAAGGCGGTGCTGTTGTTTGCCACGATGCAGCTACGAAAAAACAAATAGATTACCTGAAAAACTTTGGTTTTGTAGGTGAAACAAAGGTGGTGGCCCCCGGTATAAACTCGAAAATGAACGAGATGCAGGCAGCCCTGGGTTTATTACAGTTAAAAAAACACAATTTAAATATTGAAAAACGAAGTACCTTAGCCCAAACCTATAGGAAGGAACTACAAAAAATAAAAGGGATTTCTTTTTTACCAGAGCCTTATAATACAAAATCTAATTTTGCTTACTTCCCCATTTTTGTTGACAAGAACAAATTCGGCATGAGCCGCGACGAATTGTACGAAAAATTGAAACAAAACGGAATTTATGGGCGACGCTACTTTTATCCCTTAATCAGTGAATTAACTAACTATAAAAAATTAAATTCAGCAGATCCTGCTAATTTACAAGTTGCCAAAAGAGTTGCAGAACAGGTAATTTGTTTGCCGATTTATCCTGGATTAAATAAAAAAGAAATTAAGAAAATTGCAGGAATATTAAATAAATGAGCCAAAAAAAAATACTCTTTCTGGGCGGGGCTTATCCTCAAATTCCAATAATAAAGGAAGCAAAAAATAGGGGTTGGTACACCATAACCTGTGATTATTTACCAAATAATCCCGGACATAAATTAGCTGATGAATATCACAATATAAGTACAACAGATTTTGAAGGAATATTAAATCTTGCTAAAAAAATTAAACCTGATTTTGTAGTTGCTTATGCTTCAGATCCTGCTGCCCCGACTGCAGCTTACGTTTCGGAAAAGCTTGGATTACCGGGGAATTCGTTTCAAAGTGTTCAGGTTTTGGCAGAAAAAGATTTATTTAGATCTTTTTTATTAATTCACGGATTCAATTCACCTAAATCTGTAAGTATTAAAAGAGAAGAAAATATTTTTGAAAAAACAAGTTCTTTACAATTTCCAATAATAATAAAACCAACCGATTCTTCAGGAAGTAAAGGTGTTTCAAAAGTCACGACAAAATCTGAAATTAAACCGGCCGTTGAATATGCCCTTACATTCTCTCGAAATAAACGGATTATAGCCGAAGAATTCGTCGAAAGTATTGGCGCACAACTTCATGGTGATGGTTTTGTTTTCGAGGGGGAGTTGATTTTTTCCTATTTGGGAGACCATCATTATAATAATAAAATCAATCCTTTTGTTCCATTTTCAACAAGCTGGCCAAGCCAACAAAATGAGGATACAATTCATAAAATTGAATTCGTATTAAAAAAAGCCATCAAATTATTGGGTTATCAAAACGGACCTATAAATATTGAAGTAAGGATTACTAATAAAAGAGAAATATTTATTATGGAAATCGGCCCCCGAAGCGGCGGGAATTTTGTACCTCAAGTTATTAAATATGCAACAGGCTTTGATATGGTTAGTGCCTCTTTAGATGTTGTTTATGGCAAACCAGTCAAACAAATATTTGAAAAAAAAGGTCATGTTGCTTATTACGTTATCCATACTGATTTCAGTGGTATTTTAATAGAATTGTCACTTAAGGATCAAATTAAACCATTTATTAAAGAATTTCATCAGTATATTATGCCAGGGCAATTGGTAAATTCATTTCAGGGTGCAAATGCCGCCATTGGTGTTATTTTATTAGCATTCAATTGCCATGCTGAAATGGAATTAATTATATCAAAAATGGACGATTTTATAAATCTGAAAATACAAAAACTGTAATGGAAATCGGTGGTTTTTTTGAATTGGAATTAACAGTTAGAAAAGAATATCATAAAAATGCCATTCGTCTAAACACGGGTAGAAATTCGTTTGAACAAAACTAAAATTCTATAAAACAAAATAATTGGATTAACCAACATGATTTCAATCAATATAAATAATTTGTCAAGTAATGATATAAAGTCTTATTTGAAACAAAATGCTCAAATTTTTAATCCGCCCCTTAATACAAAGATTGATATTGATGATTATTCGATAAAAATAAGCAATTTTGCAATTCAATTTTGGGCAACATTTAATAATAAAATTGTTGGTTTTATGGCTTGCTATTTTAATGATCCTAAAAAAGAAATTGGATATATAACAACAATTAGTGTTGTAAAAAAACGACAAGGACAGGGAGTTGGCAATCAGTTATTATATAATGCTATTTTATATGCAAAAGAAAATGATTTTAAAAAAATAAATCTTGAAGTTAATAAAGAAAACATAAGTGCAATTCAACTGTATGAAAAAGTTGGCTTTATATTTTCTGAGTCCAATAATGAAAATTTATTAATGACGTTACCTTTGTAATATTTAAAATAATAAAATAACTTATTGCATCAGTCAAATCACATTCATCATCAAAATTATTCTACAGTTTTAAAGATTTCCTAAGGCAAGGGATATATTCACAATTAAAATAATTATCGTGATAATTCAACGGGTGGAACAATTGAATTATGAAAAAAAAATATTGGATTATTAAATGATAAACAGCAAATACAACATTTTATATAATCCTGTAAATCAATTGTTCTAATTGAAAATGGGTATTTAAATTGTTTATTACCTGTAATTTCTAATAATAATTAATACAAAATTTTAATATCATGAGTGTTGGGGGTTTTATTCGCAGAAAAATATATTGGAGCATTGATTTTTTGAAAGGGAGTCCAATTGGCTGTCATTTTAATGACATTAAATCAATATTAAATGATAACAAGAAGGGAAAAATAAAGCAAGAAACATACCTTAATAATCTACTTAAACATGCCGTTAAAAACTCCCATTTTTACAATGGACATGTAGATAAAGATTTAGAGCATTTTCCTGTTATGAACAAAATGGACTATCTGACTCATTATGAAAGCATTAAAGTTGACTTATCATTAATTCCTTTTCACAAAGGGAAAATGCATATTATAAGCACAAGTGGCTCAACAGGAACCATGCTGGTTGTTCCGCAAGATTTTAGAAAAAGAAACAGAGTGTTGGCTGAGCTAAAATATTTTGGTGAGATAGCAGGATATAAGTCTCATGAAAGGCTAGTTCAACTGCGAATATGGAAACATGGGCAATACAAATCGAAGATTCAAACTTTTAAAGAAAACATATTTGCTTTTGGTTGTACTAAAATGGACGAGGGAACTCTCAACAATCTTTGTAGTTTAATAAAGAAGAAAAACATTGTAGCGATTCTTGGATATGCAAGTTGGTTCGGGCTATTTGCTCAATATATAGAAAATAATTCAATAAAATTAGTTGGCATAAAAATTATTATAACTGGTGGAGAAATGCTACAAAATAATATAAGGTTCAAGCTTAAAAAATTAATTGGATGTAATGTTGTATCAAGATATGCAAATCAAGAACAAGGGATTTTAGGTCAGGAATTGATCAATGATGAGCATTTTTACCTTAATCATGCAAGTTATTACTTCGAGATATTAAAATTTGATAACGATGAAAAGGCAGATTATGGAGAAATAGGAAGGATTGTTATTACAGACTTGTATAATTATGCTTTCCCAATGATACGATACGACACTGGAGATGCAGGTATAATGGCGGCAGGAAACCACCTAAGTAAAGGCTATCCTGTTCTGTACAAAATTTATGGACGACGGGTAGATATGATATATGACACTAACGGTTCGCCAGTGCACCCACATACTATTACGGCGATACTAAATCATCTACCCGATATAATACAGTGGCAGTTTATTCAAAAAACAACCAAACAATACCTGTTAAGAATAAACGGAAATACAAAAATGAATTATAAAAATGTCATATCCGAAATGAAAAATATTTTTGGAAATCATGCCGAGATTTCTATAGAGTTTGTAGATAAGATTCCAGTGCTTGCATCAGGAAAGAGAAAAACGATTATTTGTGAATTGAAAAAATAGGAAAGTACAAAGAAATAGTATTTGCATGGCTTATTAATTAAATTAGTATCAGTATGAAAACTGTCTTCTTTTCTTTGTTTCGATTAGAAGATGCCAGGAACAAAGATTTTAGATACTTTCAAAACAAAAATTAAGCAATTCTTGGCATTTTATTACATTGACTACTTATTAATTATTCTAGCATTTTAACCTGGCAAAAATTTTAAATTAATTAAAAGAAATTAGTGTGGAAAACAATATAATGGTTAGTATCTCCTGCCTAACTTATAATCATGAACCGTACATCAGGGAAGCTATTGAAAGTTTTTTAAATCAAAAAACCACCTTCCCATTTGAAATATTGATTCATGATGATGCATCTACCGATAAAACAGCAGAAATTATAAGAGAGTACGAGTTGAAAAACCCTCATTTGATTAAGCCAATTTATCAAACAGAAAACCACTATGTGAAAAAATATAAGACAATTGTACAAGTTCAAAGAGGACGGGCAAAGGGGAAATATTATGCCATGTGCGAAGGCGATGATTACTGGACCGATCCCTACAAGTTGCAAAAACAAGTCGATTTTTTGGAAGCAAACCCTAAATTTTCATTTTGTTTTCACGATGCATGTATTTTAAATCAGGGAACAGGCGAAAAACAAAAGCGAATTGGGGATCGAAAAATTGATGAGATTGTTGATTTAAAATCTCTTATTTTACAAAAAAACATTGTAACTGCATCTCTTTTATTTAAAAATTTTTTGAACTGGAGTGATTTACCTGACTGGTATTTTAGGGTAAAAGCAGGTGATTATGCTTTAATGATTTTACTTGCTGAAAAAGGATTAGGTAAATATATTCCCGATACTATGTCGGTTTATCGGATACATGAAGGAGGGGTTTGGAGCCGAGAGAATCAGGATTATTACATTGAACAGGATATACTTTTTCATAATGAATTACTTAATTATTTTACAGATAAAAATATTAAAAAAGTAATCAATCGAAGGCTTAATTATGCAAAATCAGATGCTTCACTTAGTAAAATTAGAAAAGGTAATTTTTTAACAGGTTTTTTGCAATTGGCTGGCAATATTAATTTATTCGATAAACAATTTCGAATAAAACTGCGGAAAATTTTAAGTGCTGTTAAATCCGGGATCAAAGCCCGGCTTAAAATATAAACACTAAATACTGCATTTCAAATTATTAATTCGTTTAATTGCTGCCCTTTGCATTTTTTATGACAAATAGAGACATTGAAAAATATATAAACGATCTCCAAAAAAACGAGGCCGATTTTAAAAATCAAAGTATTCCTGTTTCGGAAAATCCGGGGAAAAGAAAAAGCAATATAAATTTATGGCGTCGAATATTATTATTGCGGTTTTTTATATTATCCGCATTCGATTTTATCCATTTATATTTTTATGTTCGTTTTCGCAAAAAAATACTCAGGGATAAAAAAATCGTATACACAGCTAAAAATTTCTGTACGCTTGTTGATGGTAAACTCGAAGACCGCGTTGTAAAACCAATTTTTACCAAAAATATTTTATTCATTAACCAATCGAAAGAATTTTATATAAATAAGATTAATAACCAGAAGGTATTTAATTTGGGAGGCACAGTTAAATTACTAAGTAGTTTTATTAGAAACGAGTCAAAACTGATGCGCATTTTTAGGGCATATTCAATTGTAAACAATACAATTATCAAACTATTGCCTTATAAACAGGAAATTTATATGCTTTGGTTTTACGATCTTAACAGCTTATCGTTGGTATTTTCCAGTCACCGCGATAACATTAGTTTAATTGAAGTACAACATGGAAGTATTATTAACTACCCCCCTTATGTTAAACCGGCGCCTGTTTTAATCGCTGATGTTTTTTACGTAAAAAACCATGCTACTATCGATTATCTAAAAACACACCTTTGTTTAAATCACAATTCAAGATATAAATTAATACCCTACCCAAAAGGAAACAGAAAACATGTTCCCGGCTTACATATATTTTATGCTTCAACAATTGAATTTAAAGGATTACACCCGGTACTCAAGGATTTTCTGGCAAATAATAAATGGCCCGAATTACATTTAACTGTCAGGTTACATCCAAGAGAAAAAGAAAAAGAGCCGATTTTTAAAGAGCAATTGGATCAATACAAAATTAATTACGAATTCGACAATTCGAAAAACTGGTTAGAAGGGAACTTCATCGAAAACCTGATTGTGGTATCCCCCTGGAGCTCGACCATTGAAGATTCATACGACAATGGTTTTATAACCATCGTTATAGATCCTGTTGGGAAACAACGATACAATCATCTGATTGATAATAAACATTGTTTTTATACCAATAATTTAAATACTCAAATTAAGGAGCTGTTTAAACATTATTAATTTTCATGAACAAAAAAATCAATAATCGTTTGATTGTTTTTATTGTTTTAACTGGATTGATTTCAATTAAAGCCTATTATTTGAATCTATCCTACCAAATCGGATCTTATATTAATGAGATAGCTTATAAAAATGGTGACCCTGGTCATTATTTAAAAATTGCAAAAAATATCTCGGAATATAAAGTTTTCTCTGACAATAATTCAACTGTTGCTTCTGAATCAGCAACATGGAGACCTCCATTTTGGCCATTTGTTTTATCCCAATTTTATACTTTTTCAAGTAATTTAATTGTATTAATAATTTTAAAATCTATTTTAGAAATTGGATTGATGCTGTTTGTACTTTTAAAATTAAAGAAAAATCTTAATCTAAAATTAGGACACTTACTTCCTTTTTTATTAATATTTGTTGAACCTCAATATTTAAAATATTCAATAACATTTTGGTCTGAAAGTATTACTGCTGTTTTAATTTTATTGCTTTTTGCTCTTTTTATTTCCCTCAGAAATTTAAGGCGATATCACATCGCTATTCCAATATTATCTTCGATAATAATACTTACTCATCCAGTATCTATTTTTTTTGTTCTTTTATTATTTACAATTTATCTTTTATACAATATAAAATCAAATTTTAAAATCACGATTTTACATGGACTAATATTCTCCGCAATTGTTTTTGTATGGCCAATTAGAAATCATTTCACTTTCGATAAGGGGATTTATTTAACTGCATCACAGGGATCATCTTTATCAAAAGGATGGAACGAAGATGTTTCGTCTCAATTTAACAATGTTGACGGAGATTTAGCAGATGAAAATTTAAATTTAAAATATGTTGATAGTATATCTATTTCTACAATAAATAATAGTATTCTAAATCTAAGTAAAGTTTACACAACGGGTACCAAAAACTTTATTAAGAAAATTAGTTTTAAAGAAAGGATAAAAATCATTTTTGTTAAAGTAAAATCTAATTTCAATCCTATTCCAGAGAAACCAAAACCAGGATTTATAGAATCAGTTTCAATTATATTTAGGATTATTTATTTAATTGTTTTTATACAATTAATAATACGATTATTCATAAAAAGAAAATTTAATTTAGACCTAATTAAGGACAAAGTTTTTTTAGTGGTTCTAGCTATTTTCTTTGGTCAAATTATGATGTCAATTTATTTATATACTGGTCTTAGATTTAATTCAATTTATGGATTAACATTATTATGCAGTTTGTTTATATTAAATTTAGAATCAATCATTTCAATCCTTAACTATTTTATTAAAAGGCACATTATTAAGAAAAAAGTAAAGTAAAATATTAAAGTTGGCTATCCTCGTTGCGAACCACGAGGAACTATTCAACTAAGAAGCGCCTAATAATTTGTGTATCAAAATATAACCCATGAGAGTGACTGTAATTGCCCCCTTAAAAATTCCTTATGACACAAAAAGCGGTGGAAGAATCCATTTACTATGTAAATCTTTAATTGATAAAGGGATTGATGTAAATGTACTGATTTCGAAACCTACTGAAAATAAAAACAATGAAGGTCCCATTTTTATTGATGGAATTAAATATTTTCATCCTTTCCAGAAAAGTAAAAGAAGCCGCTATTTTTTGAAAAGACAAATTGATAAATTCCTTTTTTACATTTTTATTTTTGTTACTGTCTGTTTCCGGTTTAATAAAAACGATGTAATTATACTATTTCCTGCTTTCGACTTTAGGTTATTCATTCCCCTATTGACAAAAATATCGGAAGCCAGGGTTGTTCTCGAAATTAATGAATATCCATTAGTACAAAGGAAGAATACTATTATTACCAGGATAAAACGGATGCTAATTTTTAAATTGAGTTTTCCCGTTTACGATGGTTTTATTGTTATATCAGATGAACTGAAAAAGATAATTATAAAGTACAAATCCAGTGAAAGTATTATTATAAAAATACCAATAATTGCTAAACCCGTTGAACGGATCCTAAATTCTAAACCACCCGTCCCCTACCCTTACCTTTTTCATGCAGGTTCACTTTCTGAAAACAAAGATGGGGTTTTAGGAATGATCGAGGGTTTTGGTTTGGCAATCAGAGAAATTGAAAAAGAGGTTAAATTCATTTTTACCGGATTGGCTAAAAAGTCGGTGCATTATAACGAAATTTTAGATTTAATAAAAAAATACAATCTTCAAAACCAGATTATTTTTACGGGGTTTTTAAGTAGCGAGGAATTAGACACTTACATGCGGCACAGTTTTCTATCGATAATTAACAAAAAGGATACGATTCAAAATAAATATTGTTTTGCATCAAAATTAGCAGAATATTTATCATACTCAATTCCCGTTATTACAACAAATATTGGCGAATCAAATAATTATCTTACTGATAATAAAAATGCTTTTTTAGTTGAAACAGAAAATGTCAACAAGCTGGCTGAAAAAATAATTGAAGTATTTTCCGATTCTCAGAACCGTTTATTTGTTTCTAAAAACGCAAAGAACTTATTCGATTGGCATTTTGAATATTCAGTTTACAGAAATGAGCTGCTAACATTTCTAAAACATTTAAACTGACATACTTGTTTAAAGGGAAATAAAAAGTTTTAATTAGATAGGCCTTTCCAAAAAGTGATATTTCGTCATTGCGAACGAAATGAAGCAATCTAAACAAGCACATTTACAGCGATATAGGATTGCCTCTTGCCTACTAATGACAGATTCAAAAAATGACCCTGAAACGAGTTCAGGGTGACGTTCTAAACTTTGACCATAGTTAATAAATGTCGTCATGCTGAACTTGTTTCAGCATCTATTTGTCAATAACTTATTATGCCCATTAAAAATAGGTGAACTCAAGCAATGATGGACATTTTAAATTTCTTGGTAGGCTCAATAGATAAAATCATAAAATGAAACAAAAACAGAATTTTTGAAAAATACAAAAAAAAATACAATCCGTTTTATAAGGTATTTTGCAAAATTTGGTTTCAGGGGGATTATCTTCTTTTTAAAAACTTTACTTTATGGAAATAAAATTGTTACATTTTTTCATCCAAAATATATTCAACCAATACATTTAAGAAATAATTCTTCCGACATCCAAACATTCGATCAAATCTTTTTACATGAGGAATATCGGATTGATATTAATTTTGTGCCAGAGGTTATAGTAGATTGTGGTGCGAACATTGGCCTGGCTTCAGCATATTTTAAGAATAAATTCCCCGATGCAAAAATCATTTCGATAGAACCCGAAAAATCTAATTATAAAATATTAAACGATAATATTAAAAATTACAATAACATTCATTGTATAAATTCAGGAATCTGGTACAAACCAGCAAACTTAATGATTACAAATGTTGGATCAGATAATTGGGGTTTTATTGTTGAGGAAACAGGTGATATAAACAAAAATACTATTCCTGCCATTTCAATCGATGAAATAATAAAACAATATAATCTGCAACAAATAGATATTCTGAAAATTGATATCGAAGGTTCTGAAAAAGAATTATTTGAAAGTAATTTTGAAAACTGGTTACCTAAAACAAAAATTATTATTGTCGAACTTCACGATAGGATCAGAAAAGGGGCTTCGCGTTCCTTTTTTAAAGCACTTTCAAAGTATAAATTTTCAATGATAATAAGAGGTGAAAACCTTATTTGTTTTATTGAATAAGAATGTTTCTAAGTTTATAAAAATAAGTTAAACTTACAATTTAGGTCTGTCTGTAAAATCGATAATTTTTGAAAAAAGCACCGAAACAAGCACCAATTAACAAAACACAATTTATAAAACCTGACCGGCTACTAACAGAAAAATAGCCAAATTCCAGTATTCGACGTAGTTTCGAATTTTGGGTTTTCGGCCATTCTGATTAATTATATTTAGATGCTTTTCAATTGAGGCTTCTATTATTTATTTTATTCAAACCTCAAATAAAAAATATTCAATAAATTATCGATAACGTTAAATATTAGCGGTTATAAAACCAATTATTTAAATAAACCAATATGTTTGTTGACATCCTAATTACCACTTATAAGAGGGAAGAAGATCTGTTAGTTTTGTTAAAGAATCTCGAAAAGCAGTCATTCCATAATTTTCAGGTACAAATTTTTGATGGCACACCGGGAGATAATGTTAAAAAATCAATAAACGAATATATCAGAAATAGGAAAAAATCGTTATTTACGGTAATTTATCACAAAACTACCCATGGAATGACACGTCAACGAAATATAGCAGTAGAAAATACTACTGGCGATGTTTCCATTTTTTTAGATGATGATGTGGAACTGTTTCCTGATTATTTAGCAGAAGTAATAAAGGTGTTTACCGCAGACACTAAAATACAAATTGCAGGTCTAAACGGGTTTGACATGAGAGAAATTCCTGCTTCGGGAAAACGAAAATTAGGAAAAAGAAAAAAAATTTACAGGTTAATCGGACTCCTCCCTGATATTGGTCCTGCAAAATATTTACCCTGGGGGCATGGAACCCCTCATTTCAACAATCTTAAATCGGGTACTGAAAATGTTGATTTATTAATAGGCCACAATATGGCTTTCAGAACAAAAATATTAAAGCAATTTAAATTTGATAAATTTTTTGAACAATATGATACCTACGTGTTATACGACGATCAAGACATTTGTTTGAGGCTTAAAGAAGAAGGGTACAAACTTGTTTTATGCCATGATGCAAAGTTAGTCCATAATGTATCACAACATGGTAGGCCTGCGCATTCTCATTATGGATTCCAGGCTTTTTACAATGCCCATAGAAATTGGAATTTATTCGGGAGTAAAAAACCTATACACAAATTAAAATTTTGGATGTGGGAATTTTTAGATATTTTATTTCAATTATTTAATAATAAAACGAGGGAAATGTCAAAAGGGAGATTAAAAATATTTATTAAAACAATATACAATTACAAGCTAAAAAATATAAATTAAGTTATTTATTTCTACTAAATATGAACTTTTGTTTAATTACCAATGCAGACCATAAAATTCATATGGGAAAATATTATGCCTATGGACCTTATGTACGGGAAATGAACCTTTGGCTTAAACATATCGATAAACTAACAATAATTGCACCTTTGTCTAAAATTAAGCCACTTAAAGCCAATAGTATATATTATAAAAAAAATGAAATCCAATTTATTCCAATCCCTGATTTTAATTTAAAAAGTACGTTAGCAATTTTTGCATCGTTTAGTGCAATTGTTAAAATCTTTTTTGTATGTATCGCTGCAATGAAAAAAGCGGATCATATCCATCTTCGTTGTCCTGGAAATGTAGGATTAATTGGGAGCGTGGCACAAATATTTTATCCCAAAAAGAAAAAAACCGCCAAATACGCCGGCAACTGGGATTGGAAAAGTAATCAACCCTGGAGTTACCGTTTGCAACAACTTATTTTGCGCAATACCTTCCTTACCCGAAATATGACGGTTCTTGTTTATGGTGATTGGCCTGATAAAACCAAAAATATAAAACCTTTTTTTACGGCTTCCTATTCAGAAGAAGATAGAATTGAAATTAAAAAAACCGATATTAATGTAAAGGTCAAATTAGCATTTATTGGGACACTCACGCCTAATAAAAGCCCTATTACCAGTTTGCTTGTGTTGAAAATTTTGAAAGAAAAGGGAATTAATACAATACTGACCTTTTGCGGAGATGGTCCTGAAATAGAGCAACTTATTTCGAAAACCAACGAATGGGGGCTAGAAAAGAATGTTGAATTTCTGGGAAACGTTTCGGCTGAAAAGGTAAAAGACGTTCTGAAGCAAGCTCACTTTCTGGTTTTTATTTCAAAATCGGAAGGTTGGCCAAAAGCCGTTGCAGAAGCAATGTGGTGGGGATGTATCCCCATAACCACACCTGTAAGTTGCGTGCCTCAAATGCTTGATAATGGAAAAAGGGGGTTTCTGGTGCAAAACAATCCAGAAGAAATTTCTGATATTATTATTAAGCAGAACCAAGTTCCTGAGAATATTGCCATTATGCAAAAAAAGGCTGTAATTTGGGCACGAGAATATACTTTAGAGAAGTTTGAATTTCAAATTAGTAAATTATTAAATCGATAATTTGAACCATGAAATGTATTTGTATTGCTCATAATTTTACCGAGAATTCCTTTGCTGCGATGAGTTATAATCTTTCTTATAAATTGGCATCACTTGGAAACAGAGTCTTGTTTATCTCTCACAGACCAAGGTTTGAAAAACCTTTAAAAATTCCAGTCAATCAAGGAGAAATCCTTGTTTACTCATGGCCCTCGGAAAAAAGACCTACCAATTTCAAATCGTTTTTATGGTATTTAAAGCTTTATCTAAAATTCAAACCTAGCATAACAATTGGTCATTTTGTTGGGAGTAACATAACAGGTGCGGTTTCAAAAATATTATCTCTCTTTAAAAATACTACAATTGTTTATTATCATACATTATCATCGCAAATTAACACAGACAATAACTCTAAAAGTATAATTCAACAATTTCGTTTTATCCGCAAAAAAATTTTTTATGAAATATTTTGCGACAGTATTATTTGTCCTTCGCCCTTAGCCAAAATAGATTTGCACAAAACCTATTTCACAAAAAAAGGGGTTGTTATTGTCAATCCTATGTTAGATAGAAAAATAAATGAAGTTGCGGACAAATCAAAATCTAATTATACTATCTCATATCTTGGTAGAATAGATAAATCAAAAAATGTTGAATTTCTAGTATTTGCATTTATTGAATTTAAAATGAAAAATCCAACAATTCCATTAAAACTAAGAATAGCTGGCGCAGGTTCGGAGTCAAAAAAAATTAAAGAAATTACAAATAAATACCAATTTATTGAATATTTAGGTTTCCTTCCATATACAGAAATTGATAAGTTTATTCAAAGTTCCGATTTCATGATAATCCCATCATTGCATGATAATTTGCCAACAGTTGGATTGGAAAGCCTAATGAATGGCACCCCACTACTTTTGTCGAACCAAACAGGATTAGCCTTTTTTTTAACCGATTCTTACGATAGTTTTATTTTTGAACCTACGAAAGATGGAATTTTAAATGTTCTGGAAAGAGCTACAAAAGATTTTGAAACAATAAATACCTTAAAGATTAATTGTCGCAAAACATATAAGAAATATTTTACAATGGATTCTTATTATGATAAAATGATTGAACATATTGAACATTTAACCAGATAGAGTTAGTCTTCATAGTTTGAATTCAAAATAAATTATTAAAAACTTATTCATTGTTTAATATATTTTCTTAGTGTTATAATAATGTAATTTTTGCTTAAATGACTTGTCCCGTAAGTAATCGGGAAGCAGATTTGACGCGATTAGCAACAGGTATTTAAGCAAAATTCAACAAAATAAAAGGGTAGAGACGTATAATTAAATAAATTAATAATTTTTTAAAAGTGTCTCAAATTAGAAGCACTTAAATACGAATAAATTACATAGCCTAAAATCTCAATATTCAAAACGATTTAGGACATTCGAACATTGATATCTATATTTTTTTCTGTCAGTTGCCGGACAGGTTTATTACCGTGTTTTATAATTGGTACTTCATACAATAATTGTTGTCTTTATGGAGAGAGTAAATAGTTTAATTATTAGTTAAATATCTTTTTTATGAATATTTTACAAATAATTGATAGTCTGCAATTTGGTGGTGCAGAAAGAATGGCGGTTAGTATTAGTAATGTACTTGCTAAATCAGGTCATTCAGTTGTTTTATGTGCCAGCCGAAGTAAAGGGAAATTAGAGAAATTTGTCGAACCGGGTATTAAACTGGTAACACTTAATAAAAAAAGCACTATCGATTTTAATGCTTTGTTCCGGCTTCTGCAAATAATACGAAAAAATAGAATCCAGATAATTCATGCTCATTCAAGTTCAGTTTTCTGGGCAATACTGATAAAAATTATTATGCCCAAAATCAAGGTAATTTGGCACGACCATTTGGGAGCAAGAATATCAGGAAATAGTGTTAATAAATATTATAAATTTATATCACCCTTAATTAGTGGAATTATTTCAGTTAATGATAAGTTAAAGGAATGGGCAGTCCAAAATATGCGGGTAATTCCCAAAAATATTTTATTTATTAATAATTTTCCTCTAATCAGAGAGTTGCCACGAAATACAAAGCCGGGTATAACCAAGATTGTTTGCCTTGCCAACCTTAGGCAGCAAAAAGATCATCAAACATTAGTAAAAGCTATTCATATCATAATAAAAGAACTCCCTGAACATAATTTAAAGTTTATTTTTGCCGGGCTTTTTCGGCATGACGCGTATTATTTGGACCTTATAAAACTTATTAAAACGCTGGGATTGAAGGAAACCATTCAAATAAAAGGACCGGTTGAAGATACAGCTGCATTATTGGCTGCTGCTGATATCGGGGTTTTAAGTTCTGTATCGGAAGGTTTACCGGTAAGCCTTTTGGAATATGGATTGGTCGGGTTACCGGTTGTAGTTACCGATGTTGGCCAATGCCACGAAGTAACCGGGGATGGCAAATTTGGATTAGTTGTGCCCCCATTTAATCCTGTTGAACTGGCAAAAGCACTTATTATTTTAATAAACAACAAAAAACGAAGAAGCAAAATGGGGGATGAATTTAAAAAATTTGTCATTGAAAAATATGGGGCGAAGCAATTTTTAAGCCAATACAACGGTTTGCTCAAAAAAATGTATAGGAATGATTAAAAAAATCGCTTCTGGGAAAAATCCCAATTTTTGGATTTTTTTTCATGCCACTCTTGGAATAGTATCAACACTTTCTCCGTATGCGTTAATTGCCTGGTTTTATTTCATTTTATTTCTTTCGGGAGTAAAACTTTTTTCAAAAAAGGAGTCTTTTTTCATCAAGATTAGCTATTTAATCTTTTATCTCACGTCCTTCGAAATTCTTGCCCGAATGTCAAAGACTTCCCCATATATCCCTTATGAATTGGGAAAGTACCTCATGTTTATTTTATTGATAACAGGAATTTTTGCCGGCTATAAAAAAGGGAAAACCGGATGGTTTATTCTAATACTTTTAATACCTGGAATAGTAACGGGTTACCTTGCCGGCACCCCACTCAAAGGTTTTATTTTTAATGTTCTTGGAACCCTTAATATTGCTTTGGCAATCATTTATTTCAAAGATCAAGTTATTCAACAAAAGGAGTTTATAGCATTCCTCCGTTTGGTAATTTACCCTATAATTTCTGCTTTAGCATTTTCAATTATTAAAACCCCAAAATACGAAGAGATTGAATATTCGCTGAATGCCTCGTTTGCAACGACAGGTGGTTTTGGTTCAAACCAGGTTGCTACCGCTTTTGGAACAATTCTATTTTTGCTTTTTCTATTTATTATGTTCAGATGGGATTTTAGCCAAAAGCGATGGATGGACATCTTTTTACTTCTAATATTTACATTTCAGGGATTACTTTCTTTTTCGCGGGGAGGAATATTGGGAGGACTTATGGGTATAACAGTGGTTTTATATTTAAACAGAAATATTTCAAATCAAGCAGGTCACAATATCAACCAAAAAAAAATATTGATTTATTTAATACCGGTAATTTTGCTTTTATACGGTTCTTTTCAATTAGCAAACCGAATTACAAATGGTATGCTTTTGCAACGATATTCGGGCGAAACAACCGGGACACTAAGTGGAACAAGAGAAAAAAATTTAAATATAATTACTTCCAACAGGTCGAACATAGTTTTAGAAGATTTTAAAATTTTTATAGAATATCCATTGTGGGGGGTTGGGGTAGGTCAATCAAGTAAACACCGTAATACTACCAAGGGGCAATTGCCTCATGTCGAATTCAGCCGTTTAATGTCGGAACATGGTTTAGCAGGCTTAATATCA
>Ga0233447_1001528_pt1 | contig 18891 bp, 17 predicted proteins | sample SI_124_October20_3_FD_183014 | JGI IMG/M metagenome (GOLD analysis project Ga0233447, IMG submission 183014) | Seawater microbial communities from Saanich Inlet, British Columbia, Canada - SI_124_October2016_135_MG | ecosystem: Environmental > Aquatic > Marine > Inlet | place: Canada: British...
TCGTTATAAATCAATAGCTTGAAATATAATGATAACATTTTTCACTGGAGTTTTTATTGATTTCCAACCGTTTTAAGCCCTTTTATTGTTATATTTCAATAAGATAGAGTTTATGGTCGGTAACTAACTAATACTCCAATAATAAAAATACTGACAGCAATTATATCGAAGAACTCGTAGTTAATATTGTTGAATAATAATACCGTATAAAGAATCAATACTGTGATAGAAACTAAAGTTAGTATATTAGTCCTATTTTGTTGTTTCTTTGCTGTTAGAAAAATGTCGATGTTTTTTTGATTCATAATATATCCTTTTATTACATTTAGAGTTTTACATCAGCCGTTACAAAAAATGGAGTGGCTTTTGCGAAAGCAAATATGGTGAGTTACTTTTGCAATATGCTGATGTCCTTGTATGTCAGTTATCGTACGTATGTATGAAGCCTATGTCTTTGCTGTTGAGTTAAGCTGCCTGTCTTCAATTATTTTATTGTATGTATCTCGTGAAGCAGGTGAGAACAATTGATGCCCTGAACGATTTTGTTCCTTGTACATATAAACAAGATAAATATACTGTAATACCAATATAACTGGACCAAATAAACAGCCTGCAATAAATAATAAAAATTGCCGAAACTGTGATACTCCAAGTTCTAATCCCCATTTTGCTGCAATTACACCGCAAAGAAATAAAAAAGCGCTGTTACTCGTGTAAATTTCAGTAATATTTTCCATATTAAATATTCTCCATTTTAATTATTAGTTGAAGTATTGTCAGATTGAAGGAAGTGATAACAGAGATATGCAATTCCTTTGCGATTGAGTAATAAATTACCAACGATAAATTTATATGAGCTTTCAGCTACTGTCAATTTTTACAGGCTTATTAACGTTGCCAATAATCGGAATTTTTTGAAGTGCAGCATAGAAAAATGTCTGAATTAATTGGCTTTGTTAGCAATGTATTGATTGCTTATCCCATTTGATTGTTTCAAGGCATTCTAGCGTTTGATAAATTTTCATCGCTTGTTGGGCTTCTTTCACTGGTGTTTTTCTTGTGGATTTCAAAAATGCATGAATAATTATTAAATTACCATCTTTTGATTTAGCAAAAAGCACCCTTGCTGATTCATTACCATTGTCAATTCTGAGCTTATAAATAGTGCCTTTATATTTCCAGATTTTTGAATTTAATGTTTTAAGATTCTTGCCATGATAAATATCTCCATACTGCACATAAGATTGAAATTTATTAAATATCTTAATACAAAGCCCTTCTGATATACCTTCAAAAAATAAATATAAAGGGCGAGTCATTTTATTTTTTTCAACTAAAAGTATATTCATAAACTCGTGATTAAAAAATCAAAAATAAAATCGATTTAAATGATAATTTCTAGATGTTACTAGCGGCTAGCATCAGCAGAAAACAGTAGTGGAACGTAGGTTTTTCCGTTGAATGTTCTTGTCAGGTTATCATCTACACTGTTTTCTATAATGAATACTAGCAATTAAACGTTGTAATGATTTCCACACTTTTATTGAACGGCTGAATATTGGTTTGATAGTGATGAATAAACATCATCCCGGTAAGATGCACTGTTTACATCCAGTGTATCCAGAATATCTTCAAGGCATTCATTGTCCTCACGTCCATTCCACATCTTTGTGTATTCACCAGTTTTGTAGCCGTTATCCTGGCGGAAGATATTGAGAACGTTTTTACCCACGTAGCGTTTGTACAATTCATCCAGGTCCATGCCGAGGTGTTGCATTAATCCGGCAATGATGTCGAAGTGGGCGCTTTGATCTTTTAGTGTTTCTTCGGCGAGTAATTCGATAGTTGTTTTGATGTCTTCTGTTGCCCGGGGTTGGGTAAAAGAGTCAGCGACCTGTTTGGCAATATCCTCGAGTGGTTTGCTGGATTGTAATTCAATACTGAGTGAAAAGTGAACGATATCGATGACTTCAAGCTTGACCTGGGGCAGGTCAGGCTGCTGGTGTTTCCACCATTTCCAGCCGTAATGTTCCAGCATTTCTGAAGCTTCAATCCAGATTGCCCGATACCATTCAAACCCCTGATCAGTCCAGTTCTCATGCACCCAGCAGTTCATTTCACCCTGTAGTTGTAACATGGTGATCAGTTTGTTTTTTGTGTCGTTCATGATTTTATTAATGGTTTGAGTAGGGACATAGTTTTTATTAGATTGCATTCAAAAAGAAAGCAATAACTTAAAGAAATCATACTTTGTCATATCTAGATCAATTCGGCAACTAAGTCGGGATTTGCCGAATATTACCCCTGATATTATTTGATTTATCATGTTTTCAACGCATTTCACACACAGCTATTGATACATTAATCTACGAAGGAATACATAGTATTTTATAGAGTAGCGAATCAGGCTGTTCCAGCCACCAATCATAGAGTAACAAAGAGCATCTATGTCCAACTACAGTACAATATCATCGTTGCATACGGGAGCAAAGGCCGGAAAAACACTGGTGCTTAAATGCCCGTTGAGTAGCGTGGTCAGGGGTTCGCGACCCAATCATTAGTGACGCTTAGCGATCCTGTTCAAGAGAGTGCAAATTTATCGACAACCCCATGCCCGTATGCTTTATCTGCAAATTAATGAGAGGTGAGAGTCATGAGGAAAAGTCAACAGGTGAAAAAAAAGCGTATCCGTAAACATCTGGAACAAGTCAATCTTTTTGCTGCGGGGATTGATGTTGGTTCTCAGAGTCATTTTGTCGCTGTTCCAGAAGAGCTTGATAATGAGTCGGTACGAGAGTTTTCCTCTTTCACAGGGGATATTAACCGAATGGCAGACTGGCTGGTGGAAATAGGTATTCAAACAGTGGCCATGGAGTCAACGGGTATTTACTGGATTCCCGCTTATGAAATTCTTGAAGAGCGAGGTTTAGTTGTATTACTGGTCAATGCGCGGCATATAAAAAATGTTCCTGGGCGTAAAACAGATGTAGTGGATTGCCAGTGGATACAACAACTGCATACTTATGGTTTACTGGAAGGGGCTTTTCGCCCACCTGAAGAAACCGTTGCCTTAAGAACCTATATGCGACAGCGTGAAACGCTCACGCAACAGTCATCGGATCAGATCCGTCGTATGCAAAAAGCCTTACGCCAGATGAATTTGCTTTTAGATAATGTGGTCAGTGACATTGATGGGGTGACGGGTATGAAAATTATCCGAGCCATCATTGAGGGAGAGCGAGATTCGACAGTTTTAGCCAAGTTTCGAGATGGGCGCTGTAAAAAGAGTGAAAAAGAGATAGCAGCCTCGCTTGAGGGGCACTACCGTGAAGAGCACCTATTTTCCTTGAAGCAAACGGTGGAACTTTATGATATCTACCAACAGAAAATTGCCGCTTGCGATAATGCCATCCAGACACAACTTGAAAGAATGGAATCCAAAGGAGATAAAAGAGATCTTCCACCGTCAAAAAAAGCAAAAATGAAAAGTAGTCCAAAATTTGATGTTCGAGGAGAACTTTACCGAATGACAGGAGTTGATCTGACGCAAATAGACGGACTCAATGAAAACAGTGTGTTAAAGGTCCTATCTGAAACAGGTGCCAGTGTGAGTGCCTGGCCAACAGAAAAGCATTTTGCATCCTGGCTGGGGCTGAGTCCGGGCAATAAGATTACGGGCGGTAAAATTCTAAGTAGCAAAACAAAACCCTCAGCCAGTCGCGCTGCTGCCGCATTTCGAATGGCCGCGTTTGGATTACTTAATTCAAACAGTGCACTGGGAGCCTACTGTCGTCGACAACGTATGAGACTCGGCGCACCCAAAGCGATCACAGCTACAGCGCATAAATTAGCACGTACCTTTTATAGTATGATTAAAAATGGGGCAGAATATGTTGACAAAGGTCAGGATTACTACGAGCAACAATACCATGATCGCATCGTTAAAGGATTGAAAAAAAGAGCGGCCGAGATGGGTTTTGACCTGGTGAGCAAAGTGGCATCATCTGATGTAGAATCAATGGCTTAAAAATTTGTTATTCAAGAGGTTGTAAGCTATAGGTGTAACTAGCATAGGTCGTGCGCAGCCACGACTTAATCCGGTGTTGGACAAGCCCGGGGTTGGACTTTATATAAAGTAAATTGCTTGCCTGGTGTTTTGTTTTCCAATTGAAGATAGCAGTGATCACTTTATGGTACTCAAATGAACCCGTCAGCATCAATCGTGTTGATTTGCCATAACATTAAATTTAGAAGTGAACGAGTTAATGAACCTGGACATGACAAGATAAACTTTGAAGGCTATCGAAAGCAATGAAATGACTGTGAATTAAAATAGCAATGCATGAAAAAATTTGAATCAGCAGATCATGTTTCAGACGCTCTTCAGCGAATACTTGACCTGGAGCAACGCTAGTCATGTAGCTTTCATGCTAAAAACAGGTTTGATTTTGATGTAAAAAACCTGTGATATTTAAATTTTCCCAGTAGGTTGGGCGGAGGAAGTAAGTGAACAGATTCAAAGGGATTATCAATATTTTTTCACTATGTGTGCTATTTTTTATTCTGCTTAGCACGGGGTGCGGTCAGAGCGGGGGAAACAGTGAAACTGATGCAACCAGTGCCAACAGCGACTCAGCCTCAAAAGTCGGTGAATTATCCTTAAGCCTTACCGATGCTACAACGGATGCGTTCAAAGCTGTTTATGTCACTATCCATGAGATTCATGTGGCAAGTGTTGAGAGTGATCAGGCAGCATGGCTTACCGTTTCTAGCCCCAATAAAACCTACAACCTATTGGAGCTGGTTAATGGTGAACTAGCACAATTGGGCGTTACTGAATTGGAAGTTGGCCAATATTCCCAGCTGCGCTTAGTCTTGGGCGAAGCGCCTGATAATGGGACGAACATACTTGGTGAGAATCACCCCTATGGAAATTATATCGTAGATAAAAATGATGATAGCCATGCGCTTTCGACAACGAGCGGAGAAGCGAGAGGTATAAAGCTTGCACATGATTTTTCTGTCGAGCAGGGGCAAACAACTAAACTTATATTGGACTTTGATGCATTAAAATCGGTCGTTATTGCTGGTAAAAGTGGAAACTGGATATTAAGGCCAAACATTAAAGTTCTTGACCCTCCTACCTTATCCACCATCAATGGCACGGTAACCCATAGCGGTAATGCTTCTCCCCTGGAAGGCGTTTTAGTGAGTGTCCATGACACTAGCACTCTTGATCACAGCAGAGTTAAGGCATCGACAATTACGAATGCTTCAGGTGATTATACAATCCTGGTGTCTCCCGGAACCTACACCGTCTCAGCAAGCTTACATGGTTACCAAGTTGGGCACACCGAAGTGACTATTGAATCTGATGAAAACCCATCTCACGATTTTTCTCTTAACCCAGTTTTGACGGGGACTTTAGAAGGTGTTGTGGTAGTGATTAATGGTGAAGATGAGCAGATTATTGATATCCGTGTGATACAAATCCTTCAGAGCGACCAGGGTGAGTCAAAAATTGAGATCGCCTCTATCAATATTGCTAATGGTGGAACCTACAGCGTTCAGTTGCCTGTTGGTGAATTTTGGATTTCTGCAAACGCTTATGGTGCAAATGACAGTGAATTTAACGTCATGACCACGATAATGGAAGGTAGCGCCACTCTTCTGGATATAGAGCTTGAGGTTCAGGGCGACAATGATCAAGCCCAAAATGACAGGCAGGAGGCCATTTGCCACAAAGGGGACGATATCTCTGTATCAACTTCGTCTGTTTCAGCACACCTTTTCCATGGTGATTCACTTGGTCGCTGTAATGATGAAGAAGGAAGCGGCGAAGATGATAATAATGAAGATGGTGATGATGTAGAAGATCAAAACAATACTAAGAAAGAGACCATCTGTCACAAAGGTAAAACAATCAGTATTTCTAAATCGGCAGTCTCAGCACACATTGGCCATGGCGATGTTGTCGGCTCCTGTGAGTCTCACACAGATAGTGATGGCGATGGACTTGCCGATGACGTTGATAACTGCCCCAACGATAGTAACGAACAGCAGTCAGATATTGACGGCGATGGAATCGGGGATCAATGCGATACCCCTGATTATGACATCCGACCGCTGGTTCATTATCGTTTTGACCATATAGACACGGATAGTATCATCGATCATGGTTCAACGATGGCCAATGCAAACTGGAATGCTGAAAATATACTGACCTATGATGAACAGGGTCGGGATAATGAAGCGTATGCATTGAAAACCAATAATGATTTTATCTTCGTCAACACTCCCGAACTGTCTGCAATCAGTGCAGGGCTAAACAATGAAATTACGATAGCAATGGATGTGTGGTCACATAATGCAGTGAGTCTCCTGGACATATCTGGGGCTGGAGGCGAGTTTATCAAAATCAATTTTATCGCAGGCACTGTCCACCTGGAAATGGATTTGGATGGCGATGGAAAACGGACTGTAATATCTCATCCCGTCTCCATGGGACAATGGTATAACATCGCCCTGACTTACAGTAAGCACACCAGTAAACTGTATATAAATGGGGTCGCTGTCGGATTAGACTATATGGAAAGTGCTACGCTTTTCAATTTTCTCTCAATGCAATTGCTTAGAGAAAAAACAAGCATGGCGAATATTTCTGATTTCAGAATCTACAACCGTAGCCTGAAACACCACGAGGTGAAGGCCTTGCACCAGAATCTGGTAGCATCATTCACCATGGATAGGGCGCCGGGGAACACTGCTGTAATCTTGTCAGACCCTGACTATCTTCAACTGATGTCTCAATCCGAAGGTGATGTATCTAATAGCGTTTCCATTGAGAATAGCCGCTTTAATATTGACCAGTTCAAGGAGTCAGAGGGAGCCGCCGGATTTGATGGCCAGAGCACTTTCATTGAATTAGAGCAGGCGGTCACTGAACAACTGGGAATGGATGCTTTCAGCTTCGCCGCATGGATCAAACCTCCATACTCTGGCGGTAACTGGGTCGAGCAAGCAGCTTATATTGTGGGTAACTCTGATACGGTTAATGGAGATACGCAGAAAAAAAGAGGATGGAGTTTGAGTGAAGGGCTAAACTATCTCCGCTTTGAAATATTTTCTGAGGAAACCTCCCACCCGATGGCAGGCACCTGTTTTAATATGCACGCCCCTTCAAACTGGTCTACCCGTTATGATGGCTGGATGCATGTGGCAGGAACCTGGAATCAAAAAGATCGCTCGATCAGCTTATACATTAACGGAGATCTTTACGGTCTGGGAGCAGTCTCTGATGAATGCCACTTGATGGTAGACCCTGAAGATACAAGTTATCAGCCTGGGATTAGCACTTCTCCGATCCAGATTGGAAAACGTAACCCAAGTGCAGGTGCTGCCAGTCATTGGAAGGGTACCGTCGATCACTTGCAACTGTTCGGCTCTACCCTGCAACAAGTTGAGGTAAGACGTTTGTTTGAAGATGGCTACCTTGCCCGAGCCTTTACCGACTGTGCCTACCCGTACCAGGAATGTAACCCGGCGGTGTACGACGTACCCACGGCCTTTAAAAACATGGCCAAAACCAGTACAGCTAAATCAATCATGGCCACTGATACTTCTGAGTATAACTATGGTTTTGGTACCGGTTGGTACAGCCACGTTCAGGGATTGCAGCGGTTTCTACCCGGAAATAATGCCGCTGAAGGAGATGACTGGTTTGTCTATTCTCGCTCCCATTCAAAGGGTCATCATGATGTTGCGGGTAACAACCCATACAGGGTTTTGGGTATAGTTGATATGTCTGAACTTCAGCCAGATATACAACACAAGGAGATGAGATTTAAATATGAACAATTTAACCCCGGCTACGATCCAGAAACGTTAGGATATTATGACCATGGAGGAGGTATCCAGATTATTGGCCAATACCTGTTTATACCACTGGAAACTGCACCTGTACCTCCTTTAGCTAGCACGGTGGCGGTGAATACCTTTGTAACAGCAATTTACCGGTTTACGGATTTAATCTCAGATACAGTTGAATTCAATAAGGTGCCAAGTGTTCACCTGATTGCAGATCCGGGAGGCATAGAGAAAGGTGGCTCTCTGGGTGATTATCAGGCAGATGTATTTGCTTCGGTAGCAAGATTGGAATCCGGACAGTACTTATGGATTGATGCATTCTACGAGGCTAAGGACGCACAAACTCAGACCGACCTGTTTCGTTTCAATATTTCGAATAATACGACTCTGAACACTGATCCCGGCTTTGCTCTTGTACAGCCAAAGTCAGGTATGGATCATATTGATATTGATGGGCTGGGTATCAAAGACCTTAACCCATTTTGCTTCAAAAAAGATACAAGACAACAAGACCTTTTTGGCAAAGTATGTACTAACGGTAACTGGAATACCGGAACACTGGTGTCCGATACACGAGGTGGTCTATATCTGATTATGACGGATGCTGGAAATGATGCTGTCTTACTGGAAGTGCAAATAGACAAAATGGCCCCGTCACTTTATCCGCGTGTCACAATGATCCAGGAATTCGATTCAACCAATAAATACACGATGGATGGTACTACCTTTAAAGCCGGCGGCGGGGGGCACGTCACGGAAAATGGCATCTTATCGCTGTTTGCCACCGAACTGTCCAATAGTGATGGAAATGATATCCGATACGTCTGGTTTAATGGTAATCCTTAGAGGATGTCTTGAAGGGCTCCCCAGGGAGCCTCTGACTGAAAAGGTTATAAAGTGAAGCGGTCTGGAGGTTAACTCCCCCCCCGCTGTAGAAGGGGATTGTGTTGCCTGAGTGTTTTTTACATGATGTGGCACTGATGAATTGCCTTATAGAACCCTGTCAGGCTGCCTTTTTGTCTGGGGTCGAATAGATTTACCTCTTTTTATTGATTTCTATACTAGACTTAGGATTATCCCTGTAAAAAATGAGTTAGTCATGTTTAAAGATCTATCCATATCAACCAAAGTCCATGTACCCTTAATCATGGCCATTATCATAGGTTTTCTCGTTATCGGGGCCAACAGCTGGTACACACTTTCCAGTATGGAAGATAATGCCTTGAATAAAGAGTCTCGGCTTCTGGGTATCGATTTACAAGGATTGATAAAGTCAAAAACCAATGTCTGGTTAACCAATTCGATGCAGCTGGGCATGAACCTTAGCGTACAGCATTCACTAGCCAGCCTGGATAGATCCCCTCTGGAAGAAGCATTTGCGGGAATAGGCAAAATGTACCGAGATAACACCCCGTTTAAAAGGGTCAATGTTCACTTGCTAACTCCGGACTTACACTCATTTTTTAAATCATGGAAACCCAAAAGCCATGGTGAAGATTGGAGCAAATATAAATCTTATCAGAAAGTAAAAGCCACAAAAAAACCCATTGTTGTTTTTGAAGAAGATCCAAAAGGATTGAGGTTGAGGGCCGTTTCTCCGGTTATGTCGGATGGAAAATTTGTCGGTATTCTTGATTTCAGCGGTGGCATAAACAACTTTGGTGGGACCTTGAAAGAAAGTGGGATAAAGTTTTTATACTTTCTGGATAAAAACTATGCTTCGGTCGTAAGCAAAGAGTTATACAGCAAAGAGGGGCATTTGCTCTCTAGTTCCAAGCATATTGATAAACATTTTTTAAACTACACAAAAACAGCTGAATTCTCAATAAACCAGTCTTTAGAAGCACCGTATCAAATAGATGACCAATATTTCACCAAAACCTTCCCCATTAAAAATATTGAAGCCAAAACCGTTGGTTACGCATTATTCGGACAGGATAGCAGTGAAGTACTGGGCTCTATCAACGAAGCAAAGTCGGGCATGATAGAGCAGGTTATCATTATGGGAATTGTAGACTTGATCATTTTGATCGCCCTGTTGGTTGTTTTAAAAACAGTCATCAGTAAACCGGTTAAAGAGTTAAAGGATAAAGCAAGAGAACTTTCCAGTGGAAAAGGCGATTTAACGCATCAGATTGATATTCATAGCAATGATGAGCTGGGACAAACTTCAAAAGAATTCAACCGCTTTATCGATCGAATTAAAGACCTGGTCATAGTGGCAAAAACGTCTAGCACAGAAAACTCAGCTTTAGCACAAAGCTTATCGGAGACCTCTTCAAATGTTGGTACGCGAGCCACAGAAGTTTCAACGTTGATGGGTGAAACCAATGACATGGCGCAAAGTATTAAGCAGGAGCTCAATTTATCACTGGATAAGGCGAAAAAATCAAAAGATGAAATCGAGACCGTAAACCAGAAGCTGGAGAATGCAAAACAGAAGATATTGCAAATGGCGACTCAGGTGGAAAAGAGTGCGAATATCGAGATAAAAATGGCTGAGAGAATTACTCAGTTAAGCGGTGACACAGAACAGGTAAAAGAAGTACTTACAGTCATCTCCAATATTGCCGAACAGACCAACCTGTTAGCACTCAATGCAGCAATAGAAGCGGCTAGAGCCGGTGAACACGGAAGAGGGTTCTCGGTGGTTGCAGATGAAGTTAGAACACTTGCTGAACACACTCAAAAATCACTGGCAGAGATAAATTCAACCATCAGTATTGTAGTAGAAGCTATTTCAAATACCAGTGATCAAATGAACACAAATTCAAAAAGTATGGAACAGTTAATAGCTTCTGCAAATGCTGCCGAAACTGACATTAATGACACGTCAGACATAATGAACAGTGCAACCAGGTCTAGTGATAAAACGGTACATGACTATATTGAGACCAGTAAAAATATTGATGAAATAGTCAAAAAAATAGAGAGTGCATCAGATCACTCTACTTCAAATGCACAAGATATTGAAAAAATCAGTGAAGCATCTAAACACCTCAATGATCTTACCGCTGAGCTCAATGACGTTTTAAATAAGTTTAAAACTTAACAAAAAAATCATAGGGTCAAGTTTAGTATTTTTACAATATCAAATTTGGTTTACAACGATTCAGCGAACGATTGCTAACGCCACGAACCCTAACCATCTAGGGGTTTATTAATTATCTTCAATGCATGAGTCGGAGCTAACCGATGGAGTATGCTCAAGAAAAACGTGCGGCCAGTGAAAATCTCGATGTTACCCTTCTCTAATTGAGTTAGTACCTGAACAGCGAAGATACCAGAGTCCATTTTGGGCTCATTTTGTCTGTGATGTGTCATAGGTGTATCAACAACATCTGGAAACACTTCAATAATCTGTACGTTGTTTTTTTTGCCTGATGTCTGAGAGATTGTACATAGTTATGCAATCCAGCTTTTGCAGCAGAGTAAATAGGCACACTATATTTTGGCACGATTGCTAATGCTGAACCGACAAATATTATTGCTGGATTACGGTTCGAACTAATCAATGTATACAAACGGTGAGTGATACTTTTATGCGATGTTAGATTAGTTTTGATCTCATGTGTTACTGCATGATCCGTAGTTTGGCCACTGGTTAAATTGAATTGACTCTGAATTCCAGCATTGTTGATTAGAGTATTAAGTTGCGGGTATTTTCCAGCTAATAATGACACTAATTCATTCAAGTCGTTGGGATTATTGATGTCACAGCGGATGCTTTCTAATGCCGGTAAATGCTCCTTAACCTTGTTGAGCTTATCCTAACTCCTTCCGCAGACAATAACCTTGTTACCATTTGCAACAAGTTGCTTCGCCAGTGCAAATCCTATTCCGCTTGCACCACCCGTAATAAGAATGGTTCGATTGGTGAGTTCCATAATGAAATCCTCATGTTTTTGGGACTTCAATTCTGTACTTAAAAGATACGTTTCTCATTAAACCAGTTTAATAAGGGCAGAAATCAGCGTCGACGGATACGGCTTAGCATCACCGGGGTAATGCCAAGGTAACTGGCCACGTGATATTGAGTGAGTCGATGCTCCAATCCAGGATAGTTTGTCTGGAAGTTGAGATATCGGGTTTCAGCATCATCAAGCAAAAACTCAGCTTCTCTTGTTTCTTTTTTGATATACAGTTGTTCGGCTAGCAATCTTCCGAGCTTTTCCCAGCAACGATGCTGATCAAATAGATTGACTACTGATGCTAGATCACATGTCAGCAAATGGCTTTTATCCATGGCCTGAATACTAAATCTTGCAGGCAAGCGTGTCAGAAAGGCACTATAAGCTGCGGCAAACTGGTTCTCTGTTATGAAACTCTTATTGAACTCTTTCCCGTCATCTGTCTGGTAAAAAAAACGTAATAACCCCGAGTTCACGAACCCCAACTCAATTGATTGATCTCCGCTACGGACAAAGTATTCCCCCGTTTCCAGAGTCCTTGTTTTGAATAGTTTCAATAAGTTTTCCAACTCATCTTCGGGAGGAGCAACCAGGTATTTCAGTACCTGTCTGATTGACAAAAAAGTTGGGGATGCTGATTTCATTTGGTTCAAGGTGATCCCTCAGTTTGAGTGTTTATAAAACTAGTTTAATGAGTACCCAATAATTTTCCATGATACTTGTTTTACCCAACACAACCAAACGGAGAAACTGATGATCGCTTTGAACCGCACACTTGCGCTGACAATGTTTACTTTCAGCGGGCTGATGTTAGCTGCTTATTTTGGGCTGGTAGCTTCACAGCCTGGCTGGATAACGACCATCATACTATGGATAGCATACCTGGTGATCGTATTACCTGGATTGGTTGGATAAGGAGAAACTATTATGAAACTAACGTCACAATTCATTAAAGCTACAGCACTATTCGCTGTCATTTTTTCATCGGGTTGTACCACCATAGCAATCAGGACGGCGGTAGAAATAGATGCCCCTCAGGATGAGGTTTATGCCGTCCTGGCAAACCTTGAAGTCTATCCTGAGTGGAACCCCTATCACCGAAGGGTCGAGGGTAAATTCGAGGAAGGGTCTGAAATGACCATTTACGTAACACGTCCTGATGGCAAAGAAGTCAAGGTACCTCCTCACATGATGAGAATTGTTGAAAACAAAGAAATTACCTGGGGCGGTGGCGTTCGAGGTATTTTCTATGGTGTACATAGTTTTTTACTGGAGCCCCAATCCAATGGAAAAACCCTGTTGAAACACAACGAAGATTTCTCAGGGTTCGCGGTTGGTTTTGCTGATTTACCACCCGATGTCATTGCTGAAGGCTACCATCAAATGAACATGGCATTGAAATACAAGTTGGAGAGATCAAAATGAAAAACCTGATTCCATTTGTCTTACTGGTGGTTAGCTTTCAGGTAGCAGCTGAAACAGAAAAGCTGTTCGTAGGTTTTGGTGAGATACCATTTTTGGCTGTCAGCTTTAAACCATCGGTTGGCTATAGCAAGCAATACGGTGACCTTGAGTATGGATTCTATCTGCAACTGGAGGATGACTTACAACGAGACGATGAGTCATTTAATGCAGATTTTGGTCAGGCTGGACTGGTTTCATCCAGGGAAACAACAGGAATTCGATCCATGTTGCACGGGCGCTACTATCCCTTTGAGAATCCTTTCTACTTAAGCTTTGGTTTGTTGTTCAGTGGCAGAGATAAAGAGTTGATGGAGTTTGATACCAAAACCCGTGTTATCGGTGCTAATTCTTATGATTCTTCGATTTCGGTTGAACTAGAAAGTGATCAAGGTTTTGCTCCTGCATTGGGTATCTGCGTATACAAATGGAACAGTGTTTGCTGACACTTGTGGTTGATAATTTCCTTTAAAGGTTCTGTAAACCAACAGGAACCCGTGACAGTACATAAAATTTGAGCATCTGGTTGATTTTGGATAATTTTTTATGTAATAAACAAAAAAATAAGCCCGTTTCAACTGGATTATCTGGTTTATTGAACTACTTTAGTAAGTAGGTTCCAGTTTATCCACTCAAAAATAAGGAAAATTACTATGTTATTTCTAAAACATTGCAACAAAACATTCCTGTTACTCCTATTAGCTGTATTTAGTTTATATATTCAGCCGGGTTTTGCAGCCGGTCCCTCTTCCGCTGAATACGGAGTAGTACTCAACCTCTCGGGTAAACAACGTATGTTATCTCAGAAAATGAGTAAAGAAGTAATGCTGGTAGCGATAGGCATAAATCTGGATAAAAATTTGGCCAATCTTAAAAATACTTCCGCGCTTTTTGATAAAACTATCAAAGGATTAAGAAACGGCAGTAAAGAGTTGCGCTTACCTCCGACCAGTAGTAAACGAATACTTCGCCAACTGGATAAAATTGACAAACTCTGGATGGGGTTTTATCCCAATATTCAAACGATTATCTCAGCTAAAAAAGTGTCTGCTGATCAAATTTCAGCTATTGCTGCCAATAACCTTCCGTTGTTAAAAGAAATGAATAAAGCCGTTGGTCTGTATGAAAAAGATGCCAAGAAAGGCGGTCTTAAAGCCGATCAGGGGTTGGCCGCTACGCTTAACCTTTCTGGCAAACAGCGAATGTTAACGCAGAAAATGAGTAAAGAGTTTCTACTTGTGGCCTATGGACATGAAGTTGAATCTAACCGCCTTAATCTACTCGAAACCTATACGCTATTTGAACGCACTCTAAAAGGTTTACTTGATGGTGATACGACTCTGGGTCTACCAGGTACCAAACCTGAGTCAATACGTCAGCAATTGACTGTAGTTGAAAAACTATGGACAGGTTTTAAACCCATTGTAGCTTCAGCTGTAGAAAATAAGGGCAAAATTCAGCATTCAGAAATTGAGCAACTGGCCGATAGCAATTTACCACTGCTGAAGGAAATGAATAAAGCTGTGGGCATGTATGAAAAAGAAGCCGCTAAATAAATGACACAATAAACAGTACTGGGAGCATTACCCATGAGTATTCAACAAAAGTTACTGGCGACAGGTGGAGTGGTCGGATTGATGCTAATAATCGTTCTGTTACTGGCACTTGATACATTCTCTAATTTGACTAATGGTTTCACGGTCATAGTTGAAAGCTCTAAAGTTGGAGTTGATAATGCCCAACAAAGTAATATGCAGGTAATGCTCTCAGAAAAAAATCTGAACACCCTCACACTAGGTATCAATGAATTGTCAGATGAAATTGTGCGCACCAATATGAGCGTCAAGATCGTAGCAAAAAAAATTGAGAGCATCTCGTCAGAACTGGATGCCTTAACCTCCAGCTCTGAACAATTACTGGAGCAGATTCCTGATAGTGATTTGCTTTATGAGCTGGAAGACCTGGTTTCATCGTTGGGTGATATTAAGGAACTCATGCGCAGGGAAGCATTGATAAGCCTGAATAGTACCACCAGTAAGATGGATCAGTTTACCAGTGACTTGAGTAACCAGGTCAAGTCGGTTCAAAGTGTTACTGCCGGCCTGAACCAGGTTAGAGATTTAAGTGAGGGGGTCGTTCAGGTAAATCAGCAGGTGGTTTCAGTTTCAGATGAATTTCAAAAATCGATAGTGGATTCGAGTACCTTGATAACTCTGGCGATTACCATTGCGGCAGTGATTACTTTTTTTCTTAACCTGTTAATTTCGAAACAGATTACTTCACGTCTTAAAGATGCTGTGAAAAAACTATTTGATATAGCTGAAGGAGAAGGTGACCTGACGCAACGTCTGCACACTTCTGGTAAGGATGAAATTTCTGAACTGGGGCGGGGGTTTAATCTTTTTGCCAGTAAGATAGAGTCTATGATCAAGGCTATAGCGGATTCTACACAACGATTAACAGAAACCATACGCCAGGTATCATCAATTACCGAAGAAACAACTCGTTCAGCACATCAACAACTTCAGGAAAGCGAAAAAATTGTGAGCGCGATTCAGGATATGTCTGTGTCGGTTAATGATGTGGCAGATAATGCTGCACAAGCCGCAAGTTCTGCTATTCAGGCTGAGAAACAGACTCAATCGGGCGGGCTTTCTGTCAATGATAATCGTGTAGCCATTCAGTCACTGTCTTCTGAAGTGGTTAATGCGGCAAATGTTATCCATCAACTTGAAAAGGAAAGTATCGGTATCAGCACGATACTTGACGCTATTAAAGGTATATCTGATCAAACTAATTTACTGGCACTTAATGCTGCGATAGAAGCTGCTCGTGCAGGGGAAAATGGACGGGGGTTTGCGGTGGTCGCAGATGAAGTGCGTAATCTGGCCCGGCAATCGAGAGAATCAGCGGATGAAATTTACGGATTAATAACGTCTTTACAGGAGAAGGCACATAGTGCGGTATCGGTTATGGAAAGTGGACAGAAACAGGCAAATATTAGTGTGGAGCAAGCCAAAAAAGTTGGTAATGAGCTGGGGAATATCTCAGGTTCTATTAGTAGTATTGTGCAAATAAACCAGCAAATTGCGAATGCTACAGAAAACCAGTCAACAGTGACCGGGGTGATGACAAAAAACCTGAATAGTATTGAAAAAATTACTGCTGTTACTGCTCGCGGAGCAGAAAAAATTGATGGTGCACTGGTTGAGTTATCTGATCAGGTCACACGTATGAATGAGCTGGTTTTGCAGTTTAAGGTAAGTTGAATCAATAACCCGCTTTACAAAGTTTACCTTTCAGAGACAATCAGTCTCTGTCTCAATCCGCAATAAGTCCCTCCAGCTTAGAGCAGTCGTAGAGATGTAAGTTAGCTGAAAACGATGCTTTTTCATTTCACGATTAAGCAGGTCTGCGATTTATATATAGCCTGATCATCTGGATATTCGAACACCCAGACAATTTACCGATGAAGGTGATACGTGCTGAACGGGGACAGGGTAAAGAGGCATGAGGTCTTGAGCTTCTAGCTAAAGCCATGGATGATCAGTAACGTCACGACCTTTCTTTAATCACATAAAATGGCTCTGTATGAAAATGAGACCGATACGATATTCATGGTTTTTAATCTCTTTTGGAATACCTATTAACATTTTTCTATCCTCAAACTGAAATCAGTAGGGTTAATTTGTTGACTATAATTTTCATTAGTTTTTACAAGTTTAATATTACTCTTAGCCATATTTTTATTTTTCCTTTCTAAGAAGGGTTAGTTTCCTTAAGCTTAAAGGTCACCATTAATTGCAGCCATTGATACAGGTTTTCAGAAGAATCAAAGTTACCTTGACGAATGCCTTCAGATAACTGAACTAATGCATTGTTATTTTTTGCTGTTTTGAAAGCGACTAATTGCCTTAGACCTTCAGCTATTTGTTTTTCATCTGTTGCGCTAGCACGAAGTTCTCGTTCTGCGAGGTCCATTGCTCTCAAAACCATTAAGGTGTTAAAACGAGTTTCAGAGGAAAGCGTTGGCAATACTTTTTCGATCAATGTCCGCCTTGCCTCTGTCAAAAGATCAGTACCTTGTGGCTTATCGCGCATTATGCTGTTTTCCAGGTTGCAGGAGATGTCATGTTTAGAATCTGACTTTCTATCGAGGGCAGTAATCGTCCGGTAAGTGCAAGTTCAAGTGATAATTGAGCTCCTGAAAGGTGCCTGTTAGCTTGTTGAAGTGTGATTATGGCCCAGCGAATATGGGCTATTACTTCCCAGAAATATACGGCTTGCTCATCAATACTACACTCGCTGGTTTTCAGGTAACCTTTATAGAATGACTGGCGAGTAGTAATGCCACCCGCTTCGAGGTCAGGACGGCTAAAACGCCAGCACTCAGCACAAAACCACCCTATATCACTCATCGGGTCCCCCCACCCTGAAAACTCCCAATCCAGAATCCCATTCAGACCAGTTTCATCAATTAAATAATTTCCTGTTCGGTAGTCCTGGTGTACCAATGTAATGATATTTTTTTGGGGAAGATTATATTCTGCCCATCTTAATCCCCACTCTAACACCGGGTGTGTTGTATCCAGTGAATCAAGCTGATTCTGCAACTGTTGTATCATCCGGGTTGAAGGGTGGTCATCAGGTATAGATAGAAATTCCAGTCCATTAACTGGTGGTTGAATAGAATGGATTTTAGCCAGCTCTGCCCCCAGTTTCCAGCCTAGTGCTTCACGGTCACCACCCAGGGATAAAGTCTTGACTATTTTTGGACCAAGAGCAATACCATCAACAAGCCGCATGATATAAAAAGGTCTACCTAATAGTTCCAAATCATCACATAACCAAAGCGGTTCCGGGACTGTGACACCTACAGCATGTACAGTGCTTAAAACCTTGAATTCCTCACTTCGAGATAAACTGACAGAAATTCCAGAGGGTGCATCACAACGTAAAACATAGTGCTGCTCACCCGACTCAGTACCACCTTCGATATGACAACTTAGCTTCCAGTTTTCCTGAACGGCACCACCTGTTAATGTTTTGATGGCAGTGATTTCAACCTTATCAGCTGAGGCTACCTGTTTCAGCCAGGCTTCCAGTTTTTCCCGCTGACTGGCAGTTTCAATCATGACCAGTTCCAGTAGTTATCACCTTCTTCTGTTAAAAAACGAGCCATGACCATACGGTGAACTTCTGAAGCACCATCGACAAGCCTTGCCTGTCGAGCATAACGATACATCCATTCCAGCGGGGTATCTTTTGAATATCCGTATGCACCACACAGTTGAAGAGAAGTGTCGATTGCTTTATGTAGCGTATCGGCCACTTGAACCTTTGCCATGGATACTTCTTTACGTGCAAAACTACCAGAGTCAAGTTTGAATGCTGCTTTCATTGTTAGTAGCCTGCCAATTTCAATTTGCATAGCGGCCTCAGCCAGAAGCCCCTGCACCGACTCCCGGTCAATTAATTTAATGCCGAAACTATCCCGGTCTTTTGCATAATCTACTGCGATTGATAATGATCTTTTAGCCAGACCAAGCCAACGCATGCAATGAGTTAGGCGTGCAGTACCGAGTCGTATTTGAGTCACTTTAAGACCGTCACCAACTTCCATCAGCCTGTTTTCATCAGGAATTTCCAGGCC
>Ga0233447_1001530_pt1 | contig 18864 bp, 16 predicted proteins | sample SI_124_October20_3_FD_183014 | JGI IMG/M metagenome (GOLD analysis project Ga0233447, IMG submission 183014) | Seawater microbial communities from Saanich Inlet, British Columbia, Canada - SI_124_October2016_135_MG | ecosystem: Environmental > Aquatic > Marine > Inlet | place: Canada: British...
TTTATGAGTAACACAGGTAACAATAAAATCAACTAAATTATCAATCGCCACCAAAGAGCGGGAGTTACCCACCAAACCAAGAGGCAAAGGCATGGGGTATTTTTTACTTGCCCAACTCATCAATCTGCCAAAATTTCCCGGTGCATTCGCGCCATAAACCAAAGGCGGACGAATAATGACTACTTCCATGTCAGTCTCTTTAGCTAGCTTAAACAGCCCCTGCTCTGCCTCATACTTGGAAATGGCATAAGGCTCTTGCGGATTAGGAGTATCAATTTCCAAAAATGGCTGATTATTTTGATTACCATTCACACCAATTGAACTTAAGAATACAAATCTTTCAACCCCAGCTGTTACAGCCTGTTTTGCCAAATCAAGTGTTAATTCAGTATTAATTTTACGAAATTCATCTAAAGCTGATGCTTTGACTTTGTCAATTACATGCGCTTTACCTGCTATATGAATAACGCAATCAACCTCAGAAAGGCTAGCAGAAAAATCAGGATTATTTTCAAAATTCCCCACTATAAACTGTTTAACTTTATCAGGAAATAGATTGGTTTTTTGACGAACGGCAATTGATATGTTAAAGTTCTGCTGTATAAGTTCCACAATCAATGCCTTTCCAATAAAGCCTGTTGCACCTGTCAATAATATTCTCATTAAAATATTTGAAAAATAATTACAAATAATAAGATTATGGTATCTCTTGGTCTGCGCCTCAAATTCCAAAAATTTTTTATTAAAAAAGACTTCTTTAAAGAAAAATCTTTTTCGCAGACTCTATTTAATAGATCGGTAACTTTTTGCACCTCATTACGATACCACTTTTTTCTAATTTTGAAAAAACGATCCAAATAGGCCTTTAATCCAGAATTCAGGCCGAATTGATTATGATCATGCTGACGATAACGCATTAAAGGCTTATCGTCTATCTTCCACTTCATTCCCTGAGAGCGAAAATAAGCATAGATCATCCAATCATGCAATTCAACTAAATTAACCTTAGTCCAGTTTTTAATAAGGAATTTTTTAAACTTTTGTATAGCCTGCTGTTTGAAAACATAAGTACAGCCTGGACCAGCTGCTTCAAAAAAATAATCAAATCTTTTTTGAGGAAAAGATTTTTTTACTAGCCTTTCTTGTCCATCACTCCAAAAAGCAGTCACATTGCCAGAGTACCCATCTAAATTATCTTTCTCAATCACACTAATTGCATGGTGCAACTTGTCACTATCCCAAATATCATCTTGATCTGACAAAGCGATATAATCAAAATATGAGAAATCAACATCACGAATTAATCGATAGAAATTTTTTGCCGCACCGCCAAACCGCTCTCCATATGGTAACACTTTGATATAAGAATTCTTTCTTGCCAAATCCTGGCACCATTCATATGTTTTATCATTTGATAAGTCGACGCTTATAAAAATTTCAACATCTGCATCTACTTGATCTAGAATACTGTCAACTTGCTCTTGAATCCATTGCTTTCCATTATATGATGCAAGTAAGACTGCCACTCTATTCATTGATTACACCTCCTAAATACTACTTAAATACAGAAAAATTTAAAGGATAGCGCCCCTCTACTTCAATCTATTTATAATAATTCTGCGAAAATACTTTAAACAAAAAAAAGGGTAAAAAAACAAATAATCAAAAGTATTGATTTGCTTTCGCCTTAATGCGTCTTTTAAATTCAACAACTCACCAGAAAACATTTTAGATAAATCTGAAGATAGGCCTGATTCCCCGAAATGTCTCTTGCCTCCACCAGTATAGACCAATGATTGATTTAAAACATACAAATAATTATTGCTTAAGATCTTTAACCATAAATCCCCATCTTCTCCATGCGACCTCTCCTCATCAAACAGTGTCTTAATCAACAATCTTGACGAAATTAAAACTGTTGAAGTCTGTGGATACCACTTAAGCAAAATCTCTCTGACCGATAATCTAAAGATTTTTTGTTTCGATTTATTGAAATATGGATATATCTCACCATTCCTATTGCAGCCAATAAATTTAATATCTGAATTATTGCTTATTTCTTCCATTTGCCTTTCAAGTTTTATTGGAAACCAGACATCATCAGAGTCAAGTAAGGCAATCCATTTTCCTCTTGCTTTCTTAATCCCAATATTTCTAGCTGAAGAAACTCCCGAATTTTTCCTATTAATCAGATTGATGGACACGTTTTCCGGCCTGTTTTTTTTCAAATAATCCTCAACAATTTGCCTTGATTTATCCGTAGAGCCATCATTAACAATAATAATTTCAACCTCTTCCCGGTACGTTTGATTTATAACAGAATCAAGTGTCAAAACAATTGTTTTCTCTGAATTAAACATTGGTATTACTACCGATACTTCTATATTGTTCACAATCTACTCCAATCATTTGGAATTAAATCTTCAGTTTCGATACCTCTTATCCAAATTTTTGGTGCGATAACTGTTTTATCTTTATTTGAATTTAAAAAAGCTCCCCACCAACTAAAGCTACTATTGGCAATAATATTATTACCACATAAACTCATCAATTGCATATCCCTAAATGACAACTCTCCTGAATTCCAATCAACGAATTTAATATTAGGCAATTTAAAATTTTTTTTACACCAGGCCATATCATCTGAGAAAAATATATAGACTGGATTTTTTATTTTCCCTTCCATTTTAAGAATAGCCTCTCTATAATAATTTAAAGTACACACTCCTCCTAAAGACTTATGATTTAAATAGTCTCCCATTCTTACATGAATAGATATAGTTCTATCTTTATTATTTTCAAGAAAAGAGCACATATTAATATTTTTACTTTCAGAAAGGGGCGGGAATATAAAAGAGCTCTTAACCACCTCCGGTATTGATTCAAAATACTTATAACTTTGCCAATAGCCACGATAGTAACCATCACCTCCCTCTTTTCCATATAATTTTTTAGAAAAATTATACTGTTGTTCTTTTAGCTCAATAATTTCATTTTTCTTCTCAACAAGAAGTCTTCTTTTAATCCGTCCATACAAGCTATACCCAGATCTAGACAAAATAACGTTTTCTTGATGGGTGGAGTGGGAGGGGTTAATATTAAAGACTCTTTCCAGCTCAAAGCCATTGTGAAATTTATCCACCTCAAACCATGAGGTGTCAATTTTTACCTCTTCACCTTTATATTTATTTTTAAGTGACAAATAAAAAGCAAACTGAAACATCTGATTGCCTAAACCACTATTTATATTAACTATTTTCATGTTTTTTTTCTTCTATTCATTATTCAATACATAGAAATAGAAAGATTCATTAAGAATGGATTGCCATATAACTTCAAAAGTTAGCACTAGGTTAAACTTGCTTAGAATAATTTTTACTAAAAAAGTATGACACAATAATCATCATTGGCATAATTCCTATTACTGACTCAAGAAATGGGTTTGATGCAGATGCTAAAAGTATGGCGACATGCATATAAAATAAAATCATCACAGGAAATTCTTTTTTAAAGCGATAGCAAATCAAAAATGGAAACACTACAAAAAACATAATCATAAATATAGTGCCAATAACTCCATATACAATAACCCAGTAAATATAAATATTCTCAAGCATATAACCCACTCTCCCCTGTATATCAATCACCCCCCCCAAACCCTGACCCCACAGAGTTATATTATCAATTAAAAATAAAAACTGATCCAATTTTACTTCAATAGAGACGCTCTTTTCTGTTAAAAAGTAGCTATATAAATCCAAAAGTAAATCATGATATATGAACCCAATTACCCCAGATAAAAGAAATAAAACCCTTCCTAAAATATTAAATTTTAAGAGCATTATTGCAATATAGGGAAATATAATGCCAAATGTAGCTGATGATACAATATTAAAAAGCAACAAGGCGTGAGTCATAATTTTAATGATATTTTCTTTATCCTTTGTATAAAGAAATATCAAGGGAAATAAAAATAAATACACATCAAAAACTCGATATGCTCCAAATAATCTATGCACATTTAACTCTATGCCATCTAGGATGTAACCTGCAAACCACCCCCCTCCAAAATTCATGTTTAAGCTTATCATGCCAATAAATAGCAGCTTTACAATAAATATTTTTGACATATTATATAAAAGACGATCTAAAGAAATAAATCTCATCATATTAACCAAGCCAAAAATAAATACTAAATATATTGTGTATTTAGTGTTATTTACTAAGTGTTGGATATTGACGCTATTTGTCAATAGAGGATATAAAGTGTACGTAAGTATAAATACATAAAGCAATAACAGGTAAATCACCGCCTTTGTATTATTCAACAAAAAAATAGATAAGATTGCCACAAAAAATACAAATGGTCGCATTACCACAACCCAATCCGATGGAAATAAATTAGAAAAAACAATGACAGCAAACATTGCAAGAAATGAATAATAATATGCCTTTAATAAGTTAACTCTCATCATCTTCTAGCAAAGCCACCTTTCAAATAAACAGGTATCAATTTGATTTATCTTTAATCATTTTTACGTACTTAACCAAATGCTCGACATCCAGCCTTAGCAACCTTCTTATTCTTATTTTTAATAAATTTAATTTAATTTCTATCTTTAAGAATTTACTAAAATCAAGATTATACTTATCAAAATAATAACGAGTACTTATTAACCACTCGTTAAATCTCACATCATCTAACGTGGTTGTATGCCCTTCTAAATGCACAATAGGCTTATTAAAAATCTTTAACTTGTTCACATTAAGTCTTTTCGCTAGATCAGGCTCCTCATTGCATAAAAATATATTTTCATCAAACATTCTTGCATTAACAAAGTCTTTTTTTCTAACTGCAAAATCAGCCCCCCAAGGAAAAATAAATTTAGACAACATGCCTAGCTTCAAAACCAAAAAATATAATAACTTTATAGGTATAAAAATATAAATATAGTTATATTCAGGAAAAAGAGCAAAGGAATTGTTTACAGAGCCATCTCTTCCTATCATTTTAAATCCAGCGGCTGTCAAGGCGGGATTCTCAAACTCTCTTATCATGTATGAAAAAATTGGCTCAACTAAAATAGTGTCCGCATTTAAAAAAAATAAAAGATTCCCACTGGAGGCTTTAACACCTACATTATTACCCTGGCCAAAGCCTCCATTTTTTGGATTATGGATTAATTCTACATTTAAGTCTAATTTCATCTCACTTACAAACTCTTTGATTTCAAATAGAGGCGAGTTATCTACGATCAAGATCTCTAATCCGCACCCAATATCATTGTACTTTTCAATTGATTGCAGACATTCTGAAATTACCTTAATGCTGTTATAAGCAACTATTATTACTGATAATTCTTTACTCATATCCCCTTAGCAAATGTTTACTCCCAGAATCAATAAATCTTTCCACCTCTTGATATACTAATTGCTCATAAAGAGGAGTTTTATTGTATTTAAGCACTTGTGTAAAAAATGTTTCATGATCAAAATCCCTTCCCATATAAAATCTTTCACCCCCTATCTCCAGATTTTTACTATAATTATCAAGCAAAACAAAATCATGGTATATAACTTTATTTACCATCTTTCTTTGATCACTATCTAACACCCTAAGTTTTTCTATACCAGATCTCATCAAGCTTTCATATTCTGCTTTACTTTCGGGCTCTTCCGTAAAGCCAAATCCACTATAAGAAGGCTTGGCAGCTAAAACCACCGGCTTTCCCTTATAAGAAAACTCTTGTCCAATTGTTCCTCCACAGGTAACAACCACATCAAACTCATTCAAAATAGTCGAACTATGAACATTATCTTTTAGCAGAAATCTCTCACAACCTATATCTTTTAGAATTGTATTTACAACCCCTTTTTCATTATAAAGATCTGAAGAGGGGTGCTCTTTAATTAAAAAATTAATAGCTTTGTTTTCTTTTAAATTTTCAACTGTATTTATTAACCACTCTTTATAATCATCATAAATCGTGCCAGGATAACCATTCGGAGCATCACAGAAAATATGACACATTACCGCAACAATAGGGAGTTTTTCATTCAGCCCATATTGCTCAACGATATCAAGCCTGTTGTATATATTTTTTTTACTCGAGAATGCCTTTAATACATCGTGTTGCTCTAAAGATGCTGAAAATCTTCTGGAGAAATATATCTCAAGATACCCCTCTATCAATTTATCATCTAAAACCTTTAAAGCATTTTTACTTGGCCTTCTATCGTGAAATTCAAAGTCTTTTTCATTTACAAATTTACACATTGAAAAGCCATTTAAATTGACTGGGGCAATGCATTCTATACCATTATTTTTTGCCAATTCAAACAATAAGCCAGGCCTGTAAGTATTATCCCCCAGTACAATTGCTTTTATATTATGCTTGCCAAGTAAGTCTTTAAAGAAATAAAAATAACAAAGTTCCAAAACAATAACCTTCCTTATAGAAAAAGTTATTTCACTTACTTCGGGTAAGTTCAATGTCTTTAAGACAGCATCGTAAATGTAAGGACCAATGTCACACCCTTTTATCTTTAATTTTATTAAATCTTTATTACTTTTTATAGAAAAAATACACTTTAAAAGACTAAAAGATTTTTTTAACGATGATAGAAAAAAACAAAAAGGATCGCCGACAATGAAATTATTCATTGACTCTATTAAAGCAAACTTTTCTTTCTTTCCGCGTAATCCTGTTATGCAAATAGGCTTCAATTCCTTATGCCTTGCAATTGACAAAGCTACTTTTGATATCCCGTAGATCATTGCCGGCTCAGAATAAAATATTTCGTACAAAAGACAGCCGTTATCACTATCTTTCCTATTTACTTTTGACCAAAAAATTTTATTTGACTCTATAGATTTATCAAAAACATTACTTCTCACAAAACTCTCCGCTATTTACTAACGAAATAAATTCATTAGAATTTTTCAATAAATTATCATATGATCCACTATCTACAATACTGCCATCTTTAAATACAAATATTTCATCACAATCTTTTACTGTAGTTAAGCGATGCGCTATTGTCAATACAGTATGATTTTTTTTATTACTTAAATAGTTAATAAATTGTCTTTCCGTTTCATTGTCAAGTGCAGATGTTGCCTCATCCAAAAGTAATATATTTTTGTTTTTATACAAAGATCTTGCTATTGCCAATCTTTGCTTTTGACCACCAGAAAGGTTTTTCCCATCTTCACCCACTATATGATTTGAATCATCATTTATCAATTCTGTTAATTGGGATCCGTCTATTGCCTCTGTATATAGATTTTCATTTTTTTGATCATCAAAAAATAAAATATTCTTCTCAAATGACCCATCAAGTATAAATATAGACTGAGAAACTATACCAATAAGCTTTGTAACATCTACATCTTCAAATGTTTTAAATTCTTGATTATCAACAATAATTTTTCCAGAAATTGGTGATTTTAATCCCAGGATTATATCAAAAAGGGTGCTTTTTCCACTACCCGACTTACCGACAAAGCCATATTTTTTATTTTTGTATATTGTAAAATTTAAACCTTTCAGTGTAAGCTTATCCTTTGATGGGTATTTATATGAAACCCCTTTAAAATCAATTTTTTCTGAAAAATTATCCAATATTCTGGTGTATTGTATTTTTTCTCGGTTTTCAGAAAAAAGATTTTTAAATTTATCTGATTCTGTTCCAAAATATCTTATTTGGGCGCTTGCTCCTAGTATCTTTGTTAGAGATGGTATGACTCTTAAGCCAACAAAAGCAAAAATTATTAAGTCTTGTAAAACACTCTCTAGTGCAATACCTTGAGAGTTTATATAGAAAATATAACCGATAATTAAAAATGCCGTTATAGTTTCTAGGGTTATTCTAGGCACATTAGAAATGGTTCCGAATTTTGCATATACGCCTACATAAGGATTTGCTTTTTTTTCATACTCCTCTATTACACCTTCCAAAACACTGTTGTTTCTTATCTCTTTATATCCACTTAATGCCTCTGTAGCGGCTTTTGTAATCTCGTGCATTATGCTATCTCTTTGCTGACCATATAGAGATATATTTCTAGTCACTGATTTAAACAAATAGGCCAATCCCAAAATAGAGACAACAACATATAATATATTTATAAATCCTATATAAAACCCCATAAAAATCAATATAGCAATTAACACAAATGCTTCTGTAAAAAACTGAAGAATATTAAAAGTGCACAATGATAAATAGGCGCTACTATTAATAATATCTTTTAAATATAACGACTTATCTTTTGATTGAAATTCATGATACTTTAATGACATACTCCTTTCCAGTATCTTTACAGAGAGATCTTTGAACATTGTATTTACAAAAACTTGCTGTCTATAAATTGTAAAAAGAGAATAAAGACTTTTTCCCACAAAAAACAACATTAAAGAAACCAGTATTACTATCATACTGCTAGCATCTTCTTTAAAAATAAACAGTTCATTGATAAAATTTATTAAAGCACTATCTTGACTTGAAATTGTATTTATTACCGGAATCAATATACCAAGACCAACCAACTCTAAAAAAGAAAGTAAAAACATAAAAAACACTAAACAAATGAATTCTTTTTTGTTGTTTTCCAGCAAGAGCGATGATATATTTTTAATTATCCTTAGCAAACTAATCTATCCTTTTCATATCAAAACACTCTTCCTTCCAGTCGCCTTTATATGTCTTTGGAGTTCTCCAATCATTTCCATATCTCATTTCTAGCCACTCTTCAATTACTCCAGGCATTGGGTATTGCTTTCCTCTAAAGTTGATACTACCAAGATTTTCTTTTTTGAAAAATTTAATATCTTGCAATCTTCTGTAACCTCGTTCAGAATAATTTAGGATGATGCATTCATCTAACTTATGCCAAACTACAATATCGAAAATTATATGGCTCTCAGTAAAGAAAGCTAGCTGTTGAATCTTCCCTTTGTATATTGCCTTCCTGCCCAGCCTCATTCCGGAGTTGATGAGCAACTGGGTTATACTTTCTAATTGAGTATCTCCAAGTACATCAACGTCAATATCATTATCATGCGCTATAAATTCACCTTCTCTATACAAACCTAGAGCCGTTCCATCAGTCAAACGATATGTTGCATTCGCTGACTCCAAAATATTACAACATTGCTCCATAATCATTTCAGACCCTTTTGGCATTTTCTGCAAAGTGTTAAAAGGAAATAAATGATATTCAACAAAGTCACGTTTTGTGATTAAAGACAGATAATATTTAGTAAGCATCTTTAATTTAGCGAGCATCTTTAATCTAAGGAGTATCCTATTTAACCTTCTTAATAAATTAACCATAAAGCCCTACTTTTTCAAATCAGTATAAAGTGAGGATCGTGCGTTATCAATAATTTTTTTCTTAATAATTGTGCTACTCAGTCCTTTTGTATATGGGAAAAATTTCATCTTACCCCTCTCTTTTAGCCATAGAATATCTTTATTCTCTTGATTATTACTCCAATCATCTCCTACTACAAAAAAGTCTGCCTTTAAAGTATTAAATTGGTCAATATCAAATAATTTATACTGGGGAACAACTTCATCAACAAAATCAATATGACTAATAATTTCCATTCTATTTTCTAAAGTCATAATAGGCTCTTCTTTATAAGTTCTAATAAGTTCATCCGTTGAAACTCCAACTATTAAATATCCTCCTAAATTTTTGGCTTGTCTCAATATGTTTAAATGCCCATTATGAAACAAATCAAATGTTCCTGCAGTAAAAATTCTAATTTTATTTTTTTTCATAATATCTAGATAGTGCGTTAATAAGCACGTTAATATATTCTTTATTCATGTTTCCCATATGCGATACTCTGAAAACTTTGTTCTTCAAGCTTCCTCCATTTGGACATACAATCACACCACTCTCCTTCTCGAGCTTATCTACTAAATCTAATGCATCCACTTGATCAGAAACTTTAAGGATAGTCATTGAATTGGGCATGTGGCAAGAATAAAAACTTAAAGGAAAACTTTTAAGATTGCTTCTAAAATATTCTGCCATGTTTTTTGTGTGTGCTATTTCATTTTTTATACCTTTCTTTAGTATGCATCTTAATCTTTGGTGTAATTGTAGAATAATTGTAACCGTTGGAGTAAAGGGTGTTTGCCCACGACTCCCATTTGAAAGATACGACTTTAAATTAAAATAATAACTATCACTAGCCTGAATCTTATTAATTGCGTTTGGAGATAATACTAAAAATGTTAGCCCAGGCGGCAATGCAAGACCCTTGTGGGAGCTCGCAATCATCACGTCAATATTATGCTTCTTCATGTCTATCTCGTCTGTTACAAACATGGAAATTGCATCTACTATATTTAATAAATTGTGTTTTTTACAAAAATCTCCAATAGCTTTTAAATCAAACAATAGCCCCATAGATGTTTCATGTGCATTCACTAGAAAATGCGTAATATCTCTATTTATATTAAGCTCCTCTATATTTTCAAGGTTGTCATTAATAACTTTTAATTCTTTAAAATCAATATTATGACAACTGCAAATATCAACAAACCTCTTACCGAAATCCCCACCATTTACAACAATAGCCTTATCCTTCCTTCCTAAAAAGTTTATCACGGAAGCTTCCATTCCTGCTGTACCAGAAGAGGCAAGAAATACAACTTTACTGCCTATTGGAGCATTGGCTAGCTCTATAATCATATTTTCACATTCAATAAGGACCTTTGAGAACTCCTCATTTCTAAAATATGGCGTTTGAACTGAACCCAGCTTTAACGTTTCTTTATACATCCTTACAGGGCCTGGTGTAAATATATATTTTTTATCAAAAAAATTCATAATATTTGCCTTCTACAGTCTTCTTCCTAAGAAAAAACCAAAGTATCTATTTATTATATAAATAATTGGAATTTCTATAATAATTGTTATTAAAAATAAAATAACTCCATTGATTAAGATATCATTTTGATAAATCACTCCACCACTATCACCATTTACTCTTTTTATAATTCCCGGCAATAGCATTAATACCACCGTATGGGTTCCAAGAATAATTAAAGAATTTTTTCCAAAATATTCTAAAAATTTTGACTTTCTAATTACCTCTTTGGACAATAATAATATCCACGCTATTCCAGAAATTGATGATATATAAAATAAAAAATAATTGCCTAATACATTACTATTCATATCCACCTCAATATTGATAAATGCTGTAGTAGCATTTATCATTAACAATAATAAGATTATTACTAATTTATTTTTATTTTTTAATAATTTTTCGAACCTAACTTTGTTTTTTAATAAGGCACCTAGCCCGTAGAATACGATTCCTGAAATAGCAACATCAACACCCCATAGCATTCTAAATGGTAAATATAACGAACCTAAATAGCCAACAACTGAGAATATAGCTAATAAAATAATAACAATTTTAGTTTTTTTAATATATAAGAGTAATAAATTATAAGACAAGGCAACTACAAGTAAACAGGGTAAAAACCATAATGTAATATTAAACATCCACTCGCCATCACCAACTCCATAGAAAAGACCTAGAACTCTTTGAAACTGTAAACTAGAAGGATCTGGAGACGCTGAATAATGCTGTATAAATAGATACACCAGTGTGGAGGATGCGTAAAAAAATATATAAGGAATTAATAATGTTTTAATTCGTTTATTTAAAAATATTTTCTGTAGCTCTACTTTATGTAAATAACCAGAAATAAAAAAGAATACAGGTATGTGAAATGAATAAAATAATTTCTTAACATGTGTTTCTGGTATATAAGCATGTGTCAACACTATTGAAAGTATACCTAGTCCTTTTAAAATATCAATCCACTCTATCCGTTCTTTCATGTTTTTACCCTTCATTAAATAAATAAACTAACAGGCAAATAGCGACCCTCAGTCATTCCATTTACAATATTTATGATGTGTGCCATACCCAGACCTTACACTGCCTATATAATAACTTTATGATGAAAATTTTTAATTAAATTGGGTAACACTGGTGTACCACGTTTAACAGGTAAAGCCATTTTCTTGCCTAAAATTTCTTCCATATATTTTGGCTCTAGCCCATATCCCGGTCTAATACTTTTAATATGCTCACTGGTAATCAGTTCGCCGGCTTTAATGTCTTTTACAAAATACAAAGAACGACGAAATTTTATATTATCCTGCTCACTTGACTTTATACCATAATCAATTTTTCCAAGTGATTCCCATGCAATTTTAGCTCCCAAGCATAGTTGGTTTAACTCCTTAAACTCAAGTGAAAAAGAATCATCAGGGCCGCCGCCATTGCGATCTAAGGTTACATGTTTTTCGATAATAGATGCACCTAGTGCCACACTAGTTATTGCGGTTGTATTATCAATTGTGTGGTCTGACAAGCCTATAACTAACCCAAATTTCTTCTGCATATCAACCAGCGTTCTTAAATTGTAATCTTTTGCTGGTGCGGGATAGCCACTCACACAATGCAATATTGCTAATTCTTTACACCCACCCTCTCTTGCAGCTTCAATAGCTTCTTGAATTTCTTGCGCATCTGCCATGCCAGTAGAAATAATTATAGGCTTTCCGGTTTGGGCTACATACTTAATCAAAGGGATATCTACCGCTTCAAAGGAAGCGATCTTATACGCTGGCGTGTTCAAATCTTCTAACAAGTCAACAGCAGTATTATCAAATGGTGAACTAAATATTGTAATACCAACTTTTTTTGCATAATCAAACAATGGCTTATGCCACTCCCAAGGCATAAATGCACCCTTATACAATTCATATAGGCTTTGACCATCCCACAATCCGCCTTCAATCATAAATTCTGGCGTGTTCATGTCCATAGTGATTGTATCTGGATGATAAGTTTGCAGTTTAACTGCATCTGCCCCGGATGCTTTAGCCATATCAATTATTTTATAAGCATTGTCAATATCACCATTATGATTTGCTGACATTTCTGCAATAATATATGGTGACTGTTCTACACCTATCTGCCTACCATTAATATTAATAAATTTATCCATTACACTTTTTCCAGTTGTTTCACTTTTTCCATACATAGAACGCCTTGATTATTTGTTCTCTTTGTATTAACAAACTCAAAACTGCATTTTTTATAAAAATTAATTGCTCGCTCATTATTTGAAAGCACCTCTAATTTTAATTTTTCTACACCTAGTTCAATAAATGCATATTGACTTGCAGTCGCCTCTAATAACTTTCCAGCGCCCTTTAACTGTAAAAATGGATTGACATAAATTCCAAACTCGACTGAATGATGTAAATTTATTTCTGAAAAGTTAATTGATCCAATAATATTGTCTTTTTGCCTAAGTAGGAAGTAACGTCGATTAATGCCATCCTCTAAACCCTCAATAAACTTAAAATGAGCTGTTTTTGAAATGCTATTTTGATTATACATCCATTTTTTAACCTCTGGATGATTACGCATACTAAGCGCTAACGCCTTATCGTTTTCATTTAAATTAACATAATTACATAAATCAACCTCTCCGAACTCTTCGAGAATTATCTTATAGTCAGTCATCTTATTGAAAACTTTATAAATACCCATGCCATCACATATCTCTAATGCCAAATTACCAACACTTTCCATCCATTCTGATGAACTCTCTAATAGGAAAATAGTTTCATTTGCTTTCTTCGCTAACTTCACAATATTTTGACATGCTAATGTCTCTGCCAAAAACTGTTGATTTCTAGCAATGACAATTTGAATGGTTGGCAAGCCCAAACAACAACGCTCCCAAGTGCTAGCTCCAGCTGCACCAATTGCGATATCAGAATTTGCCATGATTTCAGCCATGTTATCTACATCGGTTTTAACTTTTGTTTTGTATGGGAGTTTAATCGCCTTGGACTTAACGCTCTCAAGATGAGGAGCTGAACCCCCCATTACTACGGTAATATTTATATCGCTTGGCAAGTTGCACAACTTTAACTTATCTAGAACATTCTCAGTAACATTGTCAACATCAACACCGCCCATATTAATAAGTAATTGCTTAAATTCTGAGTGACTGCGACGCTCTATACTATACGGTCTCCATTTAGCAAACTCAGGTCTAAGTAGTGCGTACTGTGATCCCAATAGTAACTTGCAGTCTTTTGGAGTTAATGCAGAATAGTCTTCTTGCTGTCGACCAAATGTTTGGTCAAGCAAAATATCGCATTGGTGTTTACGATCTGCCAAATCATCAATCACCATTAATTTTTCATAATAAGGTTTAAGTCTCTTTTGCCACTGTTCATCTAAGGCGTAATGATCAACAATGATCCAGTTGGGTTTTTCCGCTTTGAGTATCTCAATACAATCATAAGCGTCTTGTTGTTGAGTTGCCCCTAGCCAGTGAGAATGTGCTAACTTGTTATCAACCTCAGTCTCCTCAAATACCTCTAACTCATGAACATTAAATCCACTTAAACGAATCTTATCTATTAAGTTTCCCTTATGTTTTCGACAAATAAACTCCGCATCTGCTCCATTTTCTTTTAGCACTTGAGCCAGGGTCAGGCAACGCATTACATGACCTGTGCCCATTTGCAAAGAAGCATCAACACGAAATATTACTTTCATTAGTTTAGGCGCTTAAATCCACTATGACACACGGGACCTTCTAGCAAAGTGTTTATATCCAACCCCTCTTCACACTCCTTGATAATTGCAAATATTGGCTCTAGTTCTACAAAATATCCATCAACTATTTCCTGCTTATGCTCTATGCAGGCATAGACACTGTTAGCGGCAAGGTAGCCCTTCTTTAACATCTCTTGTGTAATTAAAGTTTTATAAGATAGCGCGTTGGGTGAATTAAATGTATAGCCACTAAGTGCTGACAGCCCCCAGGTGCTGATATCTAATTCATGCTTATCAGCTAAGCTTTGCCATTGGCTAGAGATGTTATTACCAATTTGAGTAATGGTTTTCCAAGACCTCTCTCGCTCCATGACTTCGAGTGTTTTTAATGCTGCAGTCGGTCCAATACGCTCAGTCCAGAAAGTTGAACTAATAAAGGTTTGTTGTGCCGCCTGCATAAATTCTTGCCTACCGACGCAAGCAGAAATTGCGTAGCCATTGCCTAAAGCTTTAGCAAAAATAGCCAGATCAGGCTCTACATCATACTTCTTATGCAAGCCACCAAATGTCTCTCTAAAGCCTGAAGTGCACTCATCAAAGATTAAGATGATGTTATTTTCAGTGGCAAGATCTCTTACCTTTTGCAAGTAATTATCTTTTGGACCTTCGTTCCTAGAAACCTCCATCTTAATAGCCGCAATTTCGTCTTTATTGTCTTTAATTAATCGCTCTAATTGTTCAATATCATTGTAGTTAAAAGGCAAAGTTGTCCCAGTTAATCCTCTAGGAACACCATTAGGCTGTAGCCCCGGCAATAAATGCCCATCCAGATTTTTATCACTATTGAGATTGGTAGATAGATACCAATCATGCCAACCGTGGTAACCACAAATGGCAATTTTATCCCTACCGGTAGATGCTCTAGCAATGCGAACCGCTACAGAATTAATCTCACCCCCTGCCCTAGCAAATCTCACCATATCCGCCCAAGGGTGCATCTCTACTAATTTCTCAGCCAAATAAACTTCTTCTGGGCAATTAAAGGTTGACATATTACCATCTTTAACGGTTTTCATTACCGCCTCATCAACCTCGGGATGTCCATAGCCCAATATGTTGGTGCCAATACCCATAATCGACATATCGATAAATTCATTACCATCTAGATCCCAGACCCTACACCCTTTGGACCTACTAAAGTAAGCTGGCCATTTTTCAGGCAAGAACATCTCCGGTCTTTTAGAAAGCAACATATTGCCGCCAGGTATAACTCTCTTTGCCCTTTTATAAAGCTTTTGCCCTGTACCCATAGTCGCACCTTCGTTATTCTTAATTTGTTGATTTTCTACAAACAGTGCAGGCTGTAATTTTATTAATTCTAACACTTGTTTCCAATCAAACAATATATCGGGTGAAAAATATTCAAATATATTGGTCACTACAGACAAATCTTCTGGCTCATCGACCGACCATCTTTGACTAGACAGATTTTCAATATGACTTATTGAAGCTTTTGAAAAGCTATCAGAATTACGAATATACGGCGTCACATGCTCTCTATCAAACTCTAAATCTGTTTCATTATTAGCGCGCTGGATAGATTTAAATGACATGACCTCAACATCTAGTCCATCTGGGTAGGTTGCCGGATCTACATTTGAAAAGTAATCTACTTTGCTATTTTGATACCCTTGAATGCATTCATCAACTAGTGTCGAGTCTACTAAAGGACAATCACCCGTAATACGCACAACAACATCTGCTTTTAATAATTTAGCTGATTCGTAAAATCGATTTAATACATCCTTTTCACTGCCCCTTGTGCATTGATAACCCAAAGATTCAACCACTAATTGCAGCTTATCATTTTGCACCTCTTCAGAGGCTGCCACAACAATTTCATCCAATTCACTAGATTGAGACAGGCGGGTCAACAATAACTCAATCATTGGCTTATTCACAATAGACTTTAATACTTTTCCCGGCAATCTAGTGGAGCCCATTCTTGCTTGCACCAAGGCCACAATCTTCATAATGCACTCCAATTTGACGGATTCAATAGATCAATATCATTTGTAAACATCTCATCTGGAATATTTGGCAACACTCCAGATGAAGCAGTGACAATCTCTTTTAGTTGATCCACATTATCTACACCCACTAATACTTTAGATATTTCCGGCATAGAAATTGCATGTCTTATTGCGACTTCTAGTGCTGTTATTTGATTATCATTTAACCACTCATGCCATATTCCCCATAAACCACTCCAACGATTAAATTTGTCAGGCCTATCTTGTTCAGACATCAACAATAAGCCTTGTAAAAAAACAGAGCGTGCATGAACCTCAACACCCTTACTTCGAAGTGTAGCAAGCACACCATTGTCAATCATTCTTCTATCTAATATATTAAAAGGCAGCTGAACCAAGTCTATATCAAAATTATCAAGAATGGATTGCAACTGGATATGATCGTACACAGATACACCTATTTTCACTATTTTTTCCGCTTGTTTTAATTCTTTCAGCTGATCAAATAATTTTTCAGATCCAGGTTTTAATAAGTCATCGGCATTATGCACTAACACACCGTAAACGCTGTCTTGTTTTAAATCTTTCAATGAATGATGAAAATCATTGTTTAGCAACTTAACATCATTATTGTTTATTTCAAGGCTATCAAAGTGTCTAGTTTTTGTAACCACTTTAAAATTCGAAATATTCATTCTTCCAAGGATTTTTTCACTATTTCCATAGGCAGGTGCAGTGTCCAAAAGGCCAATATTTGTTGAGTGTGCATAACTAAAAATTTTTTTAACCTCTTTGGAGCTCACTTGGCCGGCAACTGAATTAACACCATAATCAATACCAAATTGCACTGTACCAAGAGCTATTTTTGACATATTCACTTTAACACTTTTTCTAAAGCTGCAATCACTTGATCTTGTTGCTCAAATGTCATTGCGTGAAATAAAGGAATACTAATCACACCTTCATAATAGGCTTCGGCATTGGGAAAGTCACCTTTTTTAAATCCTAAATTTTCATAATAAGGCTGCGTGTGTATAGGGATATAATGAATATTTACACCGATTCCGCTGGCATGCAACGCCTCGAAAATTTGTTTTCTTGTATTTTTTGTATTGCCTGTTTGAATGGGATATAGATGTAGTGCGGAATAACTATTTAAATCTTGATAGGGCTTGGTAATAGGCAAGTCTTTCAGCAACTCATCATATCGTATTTGACATTTATGACGAAGAGCGACAAATTCATCCAGTCTCTCCATTTGAGATACACCTAATGCCGCCTGTAGCTCACTCATTCTATAATTAAAACCCAGCTCTACTTGCTGATAATACCAACCACCCTCTGATAACTTGTTCATCAATCCTGGATCGCGAGTCACTCCATGACTACGAAATAGCTGCATACGCTCTGAGAGCTCTTTATTATTCGTTGTTGCCAATCCACCTTCTGCTGTTGTAATAATCTTAACTGGGTGAAAACTGAATACCGTAATATCAGAATATTGACAACCGCCAATTGGCCTATCTAAATACCTGGCCCCTATTGCATGTGACGCATCCTCGATAATCTTGAAGCCGTATTCTTTGCTGAGTGAATGAATTTTTTGCATATCACACGATTGTCCTGCGAAGTGCACAGGTATAACTACTTTAGGTAATTTATCGTCTTGTTTTGCCTGGATAAGTTTTTTTTCAAGTTCTTCTGGGGATAAATTATAGGTCAATCGATCAATATCAACGAAATCAACTTTAGCGCCACAATACAGACCACAGTTTGCAGAAGCCACAAAAGAATTTGGACTAGTCCAAAGCCAATCACCCTTTCCGAGCTCTAATGCCAAACAAGCAATATGTAACGCTGAAGTGGCACTATTAACAGCCACTCCAAATTCAGAGTTACAATAATCCGAAACTTTTTTTTCAAATAAAGGGACTTGTGGGCCTTGGGTTAGAAAATCAGATTGCAAGACATCTACAACTGAATCAATATCAGCTTGATTAATATCTTGTTTTCCATAGGGAATCATTCTTAGATGTTTCCAATCTTGTTTTTGTTGGCTTCAATCCAGTCTTGAAGCTCAGATATATTCATCCACTCTTTATTGTTATCGGATGTGTACACAAAATCTTCCGGCACCCTGATCCCATCACCTATTCGAGTCTTATCTTTAGCCCAGTCATTTATAGAAGGTAGAATTTTAAAGT